>ERZ1023981.1-NODE-1-length-152506-cov-22.254449_pt1 | contig 152506 bp, 135 predicted proteins | sample MGYA00380435_ERZ1023981 | MGnify/ENA primary metagenome ERZ1023981 (study PRJEB33179, sample SAMN07449057) | human gut metagenome | biome: Human-gut; feature: Human associated habitat; material: Faeces | host: Homo sapiens | place: India:Kasaragod | collected...
CTCGAATTTATGTGTTTTTTTTGCGGCCTAGAGCTCATAGAGTTGGATCATGGTTATCAGTTTCATGGCGAGGAAACCACGAAAGGCTCCCTCCGTCTTACAGGAAAGATAACAGGCGAGAACCATCCCTTCATCAAAGATTTCTTGTTTGTGAAGCAGTTTGAGGAGGAGGGCGTAGAGGCCAAGCAGACCGTACCGGCACCGGCACAGTTTCTGGCAGAGCTGTTCCGAGGAAAGAATGCCGAGAACACCCGTCAGTTTTATCCCAATACCACAGAACTGATAGAAGACATTGCCAAGGCCTATCGCACATTCTTCCACGAGATCTATGCAGCAGGCTGTCGAACTGTACAGTTGGACGACTGTACCTGGGGCATGATTGTAGATGACGATTTCTGGAAGTCGATGGCAGGCACGGGCTTTACCCTGGAACACGAGGCCCTGCAATATCTGAAGGTCAACAACCTCTCCATAGAGGGAAAGCCCGAGGGGCTGACCGTCAACACGCACGTGTGCCGTGGCAACTATCATTCATGCTATGCCACGAAGGGCGCCTACGATGCTGTGGCTCCTTATCTCTTTGCCCGCGAGGATGCCGACACCTTCTATCTTGAATACGACGATGAGCGTTCGGGTGGCTTCGAGCCTCTGCGGTATGTGGCTGAAGGCAAGAAGGTGGTTCTTGGTCTGATAACCAGCAAGTCGCCTGTGCTCGAGGACAAGGCCACAGTCATAGCCCGCATTCATGAGGCGGCGAAGTATCTTCCTCTCCAGCGTCTCAGCCTGAGTCCTCAGTGTGGTTTTGCTTCTTGCGAGATAGGCAACAAACTGACAGAGGCAGAGCAGTGGGCCAAGTTGGATCTTGTGCGAGAAATCGCCGAGGAGGTTTGGGGAGCGTGATGCTTCCCCTTGTCTTGCAAAATCATCCGGGGCAATGACGTGTTCTTACAGCGCAAGTATATTCATACAAGAATTGCCGAAAAACGGCTTCTCAGTTGGGAAAATGAATCTGCCCAACTGGGGAAATAATTTTTCCTAACTGAGAAAAAAAAATCGCAGTTAAGTGCAGTATGCTTGTGAATATTTATGCACGGCTTTCTTTTTGCGTAAAACTCGGGCAAAGTCTTGGCTTTTTCATGATTTCTCCGTACCTTTGCACGCCGAAGAATAAAACAAAAAGAAAAAAAGCATTATGGAATATATGTCTCAGGAAGGCTACGATGAGCTCGTGGCTGAACTTCAACACATGGTAAAGGTGGAACTGCCTGCTGTGCGTGACGCCATAGCCGAGGCACGCGACAAGGGCGACCTCAGCGAGAACTTTGAGTATCATGCTGCCAAGCGAGAGCAGGGCAAGCTGTTGAGCAGAATCAGTTTCAAGCAGAAGATTCTGGAGAATGCTCGTGTAATAGACAAGTCGCGACTGCAAAGCGACAAGGTGGGACTGTTGAGCAAGGTGAAGATTACCAATGTGGCCAATAAGTGCAGCATGACCTACACCATAGTGAATCCTCACGAGGCAGACCTTCATAGTGGAAAAATCTCTATCAAGTCGCCCATCGCACAGGCTCTCTTGGGCAAGAAAGCCGGCGATGAGGTCATGGTGAAGGTGCCTGCCGGACTGATGAAATTCCACATAGACAATGTGGAACTGTAAGAACGATTACTCAGAAAGAATATTTCTCAACTCTCCGAGCATATTTCCTAAGTCGTCGAAGACGGCCTGGATGTATGCTCGGATTTTTTTGTCTTCCTGTTCGCCGATGTGCTCGGGCGAGAGAGCCTGCAGCTGCTGTTGACATTCCGCCTGCATCATCTGGGCTATGGGTTGCAGTTTGTGGGCGATTCTTGCCACATTCTGCTTGTCCTTCTGGCTGAGTTCCACCCGTACCGCCTGTGTATTGTCCTCCTGTGCCTCTTTTTCCTTTTCGGCAGCAGGCAGATACTTGTTCAACGATTCCCGGTAAGTTTCCATTTCTGCTGTCACAGTTTTCACAATCTCCATCTCTGCTTCCTTGTCGCCTCCGGCAAAGATCAAAAGTGAAGACAGCCTTTCACGGACAGATACATCGGCGGCAGGCTCTTCTGCAGTTGTTTCTTCAGCGGCAGGCTCTTCTGTAGCAGCTTCTCGGGCAGCAGGAGCCAACAAACTCTCTAAGGCTTCAGGACGGAAGGGCTTGAACAGGCAGTCGTCGAAGCCTGCCTCCGTCAGTTCTTCCTTGATGCTGATGTCGTGGGCTGTCATGGCAATCACCTTCATGTGTCTGTGATTGATCATGCGGATAATCTCCGTTCCGTTCATCTCTGGCATTTCTATATCCATCAGCATCAGGGCGGGCTGCTCGTTGTGCAGAATGGTAAGAGCCTCGGTAACATGCTGACAGGCAAATATCTGCCAGTCGTCATTGGCCTTGCGGTGCAGCATCTCCTGAAGCAGTTGCAGCTGCAGACGGTCGTCGTCGAGGATCAGAATCTTATGGTTGGCAAGGGGCTGCTGGTTCGCTGTTGACAGTTCTGTGCCCGCGGCGCTGATACTTGCCGGCTGCTTTTCGGCAGCTTCGCCCGTTGAGGCTTCCTGAACGGAAGGAGGATTCTGCCTGATAGGAAGGATGATGGCAAAGGTGGAGCCGATGCCTTTCTCTGATTGCAGACTGATATGTCCGCCTAAGAGAGTGACGAGTTCATGGGTGATGGACAGTCCTAAGCCTGTGCCTTCTATGCCCTGTGCGTCCTTGAGACGTGTGAAAGCCTGGAACACTTTTCGACATTCCTCAGAAGTCATGCCCATGCCCGTATCCTCTACCTTTATAATAAGGTGGCAGATGCCTGCCGATGGGGCTGGCTTGACGAGGGCAGTGACAGTAACCTTTCCTTTCATGGTGTACTTGATGGCGTTGCTGATGAGGTTGTCCAACACCTGACGGATGCGGAAAGCATCTGCCTGATAGGTGATTGCGGCATCGGCTGCTAATCCTTGCAGCTCGGCAGCCTTATCCTGATAAGAGGAACTTAACACCAGGTTCTTCTTCTCTGCCTGCATCCTCATGCCTTCGGTGCATTGCTGAATGAGCGAGGCTGGCGAGAAACTGGAGGGATGGAGTTCCAGCAGTCCGTTCTCCAATTTGTGATAGTCGAGGAGCGAGGCCACCAATCTTGACAGATGGCTGGCAGAGCTGGCTATGTTGTCGATATAGTTCATGCCTTTCTCGTCGCTCACATGTTCTCTCATCAGGTCGATGAAGCCCGAAATGGAAGCCACGGGAGCCTTGATGTCGTGGGTGATGGTAAGAAGGAGTCTTTCGCGTTGGTTCATGATGCGCTGAATCTCGGTGTTGGCCTCTTCCAAGTTCTCACGATAGATGCGTTCCTTCTTGGTGTCTTTGAAGATGTAGCACAGCAAGACTACGGCGGCGGTCATGGCAAGCAAAGCCATAAGGGTGATCTGCCACAGGAGTGAACGGCGGGCATTCAGCGCTTTGCCTAAAGCCTGCTGCATGGACTGCATCTCGCTTTGGCGGATGGTGTTGAGCAAGTGGGAAGTACGTTCGGCAAGCTGGGCGTTCACTTTCTGCAGGTCGCTCACCTCTTTGTTAACAGCTTTCTCCTTTTTCTGTGTGTTCTGTTTGTCTTCCTGTCCTATCTGCGACAGCACCTGTGCCACCTCTCCGGCGATGTCGACAGGTGTGGAAATCGAGTCGGTTGTAGTTTGGTTGACATCATTGTGTATGGCTATGGTGTCGGTGGCACCTTTCTTGAAGGCGTCGGCGAGTCGGCGGAAGAAGCCTTTTCGGGTCTTCACCACCTCAACGGTTGTCCTTTTGTTCTCATGGGTTTGTGCAGTCTTGGGGTGTACCACTACCGAGTCTTTTCCGCTGCTCAGATTGCTCACCTTTTCGTGAAGAAAGCTCTCATGATTGTTGGCTATCAACACTCTCCGGAGTTGCTTCAGGTTGACTTGTTTCAGGTTGAGCAGACTGACGAGGGTGTCCATGCGTGCTTTCTGCAGGGAGTCCTTTTCCAGCGCCTTGAGTTTGAGTGCCTGCACCTTGGCTTCTGAGATGGAGTGGTTGAGTTCCTCCCAGTTTCCCGATGTCTCCATATAGATGGAACGTTCGTTGTTGCTCACGTCGAGCAGGCTGTACACCAGGCTGTCGGCCATATTGCGCTTGTGGGTATAGTCACGTGAAGCCTTGTCGATGTTCAGGATAGACTGCGTGTTGCTGTATACGAGCGCTACTGCCAGGGCCATCACCACGGCCACGGCAGCATATCCTAAGGCTACTTTGAGAGGAATATTGTTTTTTATCATGGTGCAAAAATACAAAAAAATATCTTGCCTTCGGAAGAGAAGACAAGATATTTTCATTTTAAAAGCTGCATGTATACTGTTTTTTGAAGATGGAGCGGTTTACTGAGCCTGTTCTGCTGTTGAGTCGGCTGGAGTATTTGTTGTGTCAGCAGGAGCAGGAGTCTCTGTTGGAGCAGGAGTCTCGGCTGGTGCTACTGTGTCAGTTGGCTCGATGTCGCTGAGTGACATTGCCAAAGATGCTTCCGCAGGCTTCTCTGTTGTAGTCTCTGTAGTGTCGGCTGGAGCTACTGTATCAGTTGGCTCGTAAGCTGATGTGCTGATCATTTTGTTACTTGCAAATACGTTGTTTGCTGATACGAAAACGAATGCTGCTGCGCTAACTGCGAAAAATAACTTCTTCATAATTGTAATGTTTTAAATTGTTAATATTCTATTTTTGTTTATTATTCTCTGTTGAAACTCTTGTTGAACATTCAGTTCGTTTGCGAGTTCACTATCTAATATCACAATCAGCGTGCCAAAAATGAAGAAAGTTTGCTAAGTGTTTGATAATCAGATGGTGGAATGGCTGTGCCAAAAAGTGGGGAAGTGTGGAAAGTGTGGAAAGAGTGTGGAATATTTCCCCAAAAAATTGTGGAAGTCTGTTGTGGAATGGGGAATTGGCACAGGATGTCGGGACATGATAGAAAAGCTATCATACAGCAAGGACGGACTATGAACCCCATTGGGTTTACAGTCCGTCCTTGCTATGTGTTATAGGAAGTTGCAGAGGTCTACAGATTATATTTCTTGATTTTGTTGTAGAGGGTTTTTCTGTCCACTCCCAACAGTTGGGCAGCCTTGCTCTTGTTGCCATTGGCGGTTTTCAGGGCAGCCTCTATGCGTTGCAACTCGGTTTGCTCATCCCGCAAAGTCAAGGTCTCTGTGGGTTGTTGCAGATGACTCATGCTCTGCTGGAGTTCAGTCCTGCCGATATAGTTTCCCTTGGTCAGCAGGGTGGCACGCTTCATCACGTTGTTGAGTTCGCGCAGGTTGCCGGGCCAGCTGTACGAGGCAATCATCTCTGAAGCCTTGTCGTCGAACCCGAGCACGTGCCGTCCCAACTCCTTGTTGGCATGCTTGACGAAGAGGTTGGCGAAGAGGAAGAGGTCTGTGCCGCGGTCTTTCAGTTCGGGCATATAGATGGTGAACTCGTTGATGCGGTGGAAGAGGTCTTCGCGGAACTGTCCCTCAGCCACTCTCTGTGCCAGGTTTTCGTTGGTGGCGCACACCAGTCGGATATCGATGTCGATTTCCTTAGTTCCTCCCACGGGTCTTATCTTTCTCTCCTGCAGGGCACGAAGCAGTTGCACCTGCACATCATAGCTCAGATTTCCCATCTCGTCGAGGAAGAGTGTTCCTCCGTTGGCTACTTCGAAAGCTCCCTTCTTGTCTTGTTCGGCTCCAGTAAAGGCGCCTTTCACATGACCGAAGAATTCGGATGCAGCTACATCTCTTGGTATGGCTCCACAGTCTATGGCGAAGAAGGGCTTGTCGGCACGGCTGCTCAATTCGTGTATGCGATGCGCCACATATTCCTTGCCTGTGCCGCTTGCTCCGAGTATCAGTACCGACATAGGGGTAGGTGCTACGAGTGACACATATTTATATAGCTGTTGCGAGGCTTCACTCTTGCCTTCTATGTATTTGGGCGTCTCGTCTTCGTCGGGCTGTGTGGTAGTTTGCTGAGGGGTTTCTTGTTGAGTCGGTGTGGCAGGAGAGTTTGCCGGAACAGGTGCTGATGAGGCTTGCTTGATAGCCTCATTGATTTTCTCTAACAGTATGTCGGGATGAAACGGTTTAGCCACATAGTCATTGGCTCCCGATTTCATGGCGAGCACAGCGTTCTGCACCTCTGCATAGCTTGTCATGACGATAAAGGGAATGTGAAGGCCCTGCTTGTGGAGCCATCTCAGTGTGGTGAGTCCGTCGTGGTCGGGAAGTCTGAGGTCAGAGAGAATCAGATCGCGCTGGCTGTCTTCCTGCAACAACCTCAAGGCAGCACCAACCGATGTGGCTTTCTCTACTTCGAAACCTTTCTTTCTGAGCCATGTCTGAATCATGGTTCCAAATGCCAAATCGTCTTCTATAATCAATATCTTTGCCATCTTGTTGCTGTTTTTATGGTGCAAAGATACGGCTATTTAAAGACTCTACCAAAAGAAACAGATATTTTATAGATTTTTGCTATTCTTTTCACTTCTTATTCCCTTTTGGGGTCATAATAGATGACCAACCTGTGGCTTAATAGAAGGCTGAATATGTGGGGAATATACGGAAAAGAGAAGTGAGAAATTTGATCGTTTTGAAAGGAAGTAGTAAATAAAAAGCAAAAAACTTTTGAGGTTACAGATTTTAATCGTACATTTGCAGTTGTTATAACATTTAAACATCATAATTATGAATTCAGAAAATATCCAATTAGCACAGATGGATATAATTCGTCAAGTATTAAATGTTTCCGACATGAATATACTTGAGAAAATTAAAACTTTCCTTGTCAATAGCAAGGAGGGGGATGATGTTTATGCCAAAAACAATAGAATTTCAGTAAAACTGCAAAAAGATATTGATGAAGCTCGTCAAGAATATAAGAATGGTGAGACTCTTCATTTTCAGAGTGCAGCAGATGCTCAGCAATGGATGGAATCTCTATGAAATACCAGATAGACTTTTCTAAGAAAGCATGTTTTCATTAACTGGTAACTTCCCGAACGACCATGGGGAGTAATAACTTGGCCAATTAGGAAGGATACATTAAGTAATTAAACCCTACTTCTTAAATAGTAATCAGTTGTTTATAGCACAATACATTCTATAGTATGCGTATATATAAACGAGTGTGTTGGAAAAAGCAGAGAACATATTGACACAGGTGAAGGCTGTAGGATGACTGATTCCCAATAGATAAAATATAGTGGTTGGGAGGATGTTTACACATATCAGCCATACGATGAAAACCAGGATAAGTGCTGTGCCCAGTTGGTGCATGTTTCCTTTATGTTTTCTTCCTAAATGGCAACCGGCAATCAGTGATGCGATGACAGAGAGCAAGCCGATGCTGCTTTCTGTCCAAGTGAGGATAGTTGCAGTCCTGGTTATCAAGCCATTTTGTGTCATGGGTATTAGGTTGAACTTAAAACATATTGACAGGACGAATGAAAACACATAGTAAAATACCATCACCTCGCAGCAACGTCGCAGCAACTTTTCGTTTCTTGGTTGTATTAATCGGAATGTTCCCCATAATGCTATGGTGGCAAGCATTAATACCCATTGTTTGATGGTGAGTAAGATGGATGGAATGTTGACAGCAACACCAAGACTTCTACAAACCGTGTTTACGAGTGAAAGAATCGCAAAAAAACAGTATGCATACATGGCATATTGTGCCATGCATTTTTTTCTGTTATGTCGTTTTTTCATGCAATAATCTTAATAACGAAGTTTTTATACTCTTGCGGCATTATTTATCCAAAAACGCCGCATATTTGCGGCAAAGATACGAAGAAAACGCCGCGTCACCAAATTAATTTAGGTTATATTTTGACGTTTTCTGTTTTTCCTTTTAGAGAAAAGCAGAATGTCAAGACCAATAAAAACTCTTTTAAAAATATAACGTATCATCTTGAATATCAGAATTTATTGCTATCTTTACGTGGTAAATACTAATAATTCTGCGGCGCTATTTACTAATAACCGTACGTGGATAAATACTAATTTACTGATAATACTCGCTATATAGAATTATTTAAGGGATGCTACTAATCGGAGCATCCCTTAAACTCAATTTATTTAATGGTGAAGTCAAAGACTTTCTTACTGCCTGAGTTCTTCATCCCATTACTGGTATTGCCTTGCTTATTGTTGTAAGTAAGACAGTATTCTCCAGGCTGTCCTTCTACTGTCAAGTCATAAACGTTATCAGAAACTTTTTTCACTTCTAATTTTACAGATTTATCTTCTTTGGCACCTTCAATCCTGTTGGAATGAACAATAGCACTGGTCATTTGTCTGCCTTTTCCTACAGACTTAAATTTTACCACAAAGAAATCGTCTATGCTATAGTCACTGGAGAACATATCATAATACTCAGAGATACTATTTCTATCATGCGTGAAATAAATGCGAAAAGTAGCCTTGCCACCAACAAAAGCATAAGGCGAAGTCTTACCTTCGAACGTGATAAGTTCCTTGTCTTTAAACGGATTGATATATCCAGTTCTTTCTATTTCTTTGAAGTCTATATGCTTCATAGCAACAAGACTGTTATCTATGTTAGCATAGATACCAACAGAATCCATTCTGAGCTTACTAAGAGCTGTTTGATTGAAGTCTATACCAGCTTTCGTAAATGAAGCTTTCTGCTCTTCATAAGTCTTTCGTCTGGCATCATTAAAGCCTCGGATGTATTCTTCCGATTTTCCTTCTAATGGGTCTATTGTAGAATCGTCATCATCATCAATATCCTCGTCATCATCTGATTCGTGTTTAGGGAGAATCTTGCTGATGTCTGTTACACCGCCCTTAATCAAAGCCTTGGCTTTTTCTCTTGCTTGCTCAATAGGAGTCTGAGCCATCATGAATGTGCTTGTAGATACAAGCAACATTGTTAACAAAACAATTTTTTTCATATATATATATATAACTTTTTAGAATAAAATGCAAAGTTAATGCTTTTATTTAGAAAATAAGCAATATTTGCCTTTTTTATATAATTAATCGAGTAGTAATAGTCTATGTATAGGTTATTCCATCAAATCTCTTCACCCTTCATTTTGGGGCTGTCTGTCTGGAAATGGCTGCTGTAAATACATTTTTAAGGACGACTTTTTGCGATTTTCCACACTTTTAAGGACGACTTTTATTGGTCGGCAGAAAATTCACGTGGTGAAATAGATTTCCTGGTGCAGGATGAGGAAAGAATCATTCCGATAGAAGTAAAGGCTGAGGAGAATTTGCAGGCTAAGAGTCTGAGGGTGTTTGTGGAGCGCAATCAGGGATTGAAAGGTATGCGCCTATCCATGTCACCTTATAGAGAGCAGGATTGGCTTGCTAATTATCCTTTATATTCTGTATCTGCAATATTCGACTAATTTCACTCAAATCGTACCAAGTTATTTTTTCCCGTCACTAAGTTGTTGTGTTGGACATCCATAACTTTGTTGCCACTATGGTTAATACAATCATCTTCGAGTTACAGTTCCAAAAAAGGCATGGCGCAAATCGCTTGCGCCATGCCCGATACATAGAACTACTTATAGTCAAAAAAGAATCGATTAGTTAGTATCTTGCGTTCTGAGGGTCGAAGTCGGTCCAGCCGTTCAGCCAGTTGTTGTTGCCATCGAATGCGCCGATGAAGCTTACTACATCAAAGCCTGTCCAGCCAGAGAATGATGCTGCACTGAGCAGAGGGCTGCCAGCGATAGGAGTGTAACCGTCGGCACCTACCAGTGAGGTCCAACTGTCGAAGTACTTGTTGTTCAACTCGGGTAAGAGGAAGAAGGTGTGGCTGTATGACTGCTGATTCTTGTCGATGTCCTTCTTGTTGACAGCATCGTAGAGGTAATCCTCATACTTTTTGTTGGCATCGGTTCCTATCGCGTCCATACCTGCGAAATAAACATTCTGGAGTTTGAACTTCTTGTCCTTGGCATTCTGAACAGTTTCACCCTTCTCACCATCAATAATCAAGCCGATAGGCCAGCCTAAGGCTACAGAGTTGATGCAGTTGAGGTTAGAAGAACGGCGAATCTGCATGGCTGCCTGGAACTTGCCGAGGGCTGAACCATTGTTTGGATTGTATGCCCCAGCGTTGATATAGTTTGTATTGTTCTGGAACTTGTCATCCAAAACTTTTGGACCTACGAAGGTGATGTTGGAGAAGGTGGCTGTAGTGCGAGGATCCACGGTAGCACCGTCAGAACAGTTGTCGCTCTCGAAACCATTGCTCTGAGAGGTGTCGGCAATCTTACTGTCGCGGATAGAGAGCCCATACTGTACCTTGCCAGAGAAACCGTTGTCGGTATCGAAGTCGTCATCCCAGTCCTTGTAGGCAACGAGGTACTTGCAATTCACAGTACCACCAAACCACTCGAAGGAATCATCATTAGAGTAAGATACCTGAACGTGGTCAATCTGTGTGCCAGAACCTACAGAACCTAAGGTAAGACCATTGATCTCCTTATCCTTCTGGAAAGGATAACCTGCAAACTCGATGCGGACATAGCTCAAAGCTCCAGAATTGTCGGTATCGTCGGTACCGCCATGTTGTGTACGAGGACCACCCTCTATCTGTTGCTGTGTCTGGTTGTTCTTAGCTTTGCCGCAGAGGATGACACCGCCCCAGTCGCCAGGTTTTCTGCTGCCAGCAGCCTCTTCTGATGTGAAGACGATAGGCTCTGTGGCTGTACCTTTGGCGATCAGTTTACCGCCACGCTCTGCGATAAGGGCTGCCTTGCTCTGCTTGTCGCCCTTGATAATCGTTCCCGGTTCGATGGTGAGCTCAGCGCCATCTGCGATATATACCCATCCCTTGAGGAGATAAGTGCCTTTCTTCAAAGTCTGCTTTCCTGTGAAAACGAATTCCTGGTCGCCGTTTCCGATTTGTGTTCCGTTGGCGTTCTCCTTGTTGTCAGTTTCGAAGAGAATGTGGTCGCAAGCCTTAAGACCGCCATTGGTAGTCCACTTGTACTCGGTAGTGCTACCTCCATTACCATCATCGTCACTGCTGCAACTGCTCAACATGGCAGATGCTGCGAGAATGCCTATGCATCCCATTAAATACATCTTGTTCATCATTGTTTCTTGTTTTAAATTTTTTATTTAACAAACATCTAATATTTTCTTTTTAATCCACAGAAATCTTACTCTTATACTATATAAATGTTTTCTTTGCCTTATAAAATCTCTGTTCAAAGCCTTTGAACAGACATTTCCAAACTATGGAACGGAAATTTAATCAAAGAGACAGAACAAATCATAACGAACTGAAAACAATTTGTATCGTATTAAAGTAACTACTTATGGCTATAGGGGGCTGAGTTGTTACCTTTGCTAAACTTCTTTCTAAAATTTATATATCGCCTGCAAACCTATGTTTCTGCCAGGTTTGTAGCATCTTGTAATCTCCTCAACCTCTTTGGTTCGTCCATCGCTGTAGGTCACGTCGGCAAACTGCTTGTAGTAAACTTTTTCTGCCAGCAGGTCTCTGATGTTGAGTTTCAGTTCCAGGTGGCTGCCAAACTTCTTGGCAAACGAGAGGTCGATGGTGTTGCGAGGCATCTCGTAGCTGTGGGGTACTCGTGCATTGGAGTCGTCGCCAGAGCTTCCTTCGCTTCTTCCCACACCGATGATTCGTTTTCCGATGCGGTTGTAGAGCAGGGCAATGTCCATCTTGAGTGGCTCGTTCTTATAGAAGAGTCCGGTGTTGATGAGGTAGGGCGACTGTCCCTGCATGGGTCTGTTCTCCTCTTTGGCTCCTTTCTCAAACTGCACCTTGCTCTTGATCAGGGCTCCATTGAACGACCAGCTGAAGTCGCGAAGACCTATAAAGTCGAGACTCTTGCGGATATCCAACTCTATTCCGTAGTTGCTGGCACTCTTGGCGTTCTTGTATGAATAGATGAGGTCGGTACCGCCAGCCACGGTGTAGGTCCATTCTATGGGCGAGTCGAAGTGCTTGTAGAAGACAGCCAGTGAGATGAGTTCGCCTCTTGATGGATACCATTCGTAGCGCAAGTCGAGATTGTCGACATAGCAGTTCTTCAACTCTGTATTTCCCTGCACGTTGCTTGCCAGGTCGAAGTCGTAGTAAACCGATGATGAAACCTCGCGGAACTCAGGTCGGTTGATGCTGCGGCCATACGACAGACGAATCTGATGCTGGTCGTTCAACTTGTAGGTGGTATTGAGTGAAGGGAAGAAGTCGCTGGTTCTGTAGTGGCGGCTTGTCTCGCTCTTCTCGTAGTCGCGGGTATTGGAGATCAGCTCCATGTCGTTGTGCTCAAAGCGGACACCAGCATGGATGCCAAACTGCCCAAAGGGGAGAGACAAGGTAAGGTATCCTGCGCCTAATGTGTTGTGTCCGCGATAGTTGTTGCGCATCTGCTTCTGCTCAAGCAAGTACAGTTTGTCGTAGCCCATATTCTCCTCATTGGAAAGAAGGGTAGGGATGTCGCTGTGGCGGAAGTCGGATGGCATATTATTGTCAGAAACATTCCAGTTGTAGATAAATTCGCGAGTCTGGTACTTGCGGCTACGATACTCTCCGTAGGCACCCACCTGCAAGTCTGGCTCAAAGTTGCCAAACTTGAAGTGGTGCTTGTCGATGATGCCAAGAGAGAGAATGTGCTCGTCGAGTTGTGTCCACTCGCGAGATATGTCGTTTCCGGTGCTCAGGGCGTATACGCCCGATTCGAGAGCATCGTCGATGAGATATCTACGACGGTCAGGCAAATGACGGTTGGCATACGCATACCCGATACTCCAGTCAAGGGCATCGCTGGTGAAGGTGTGCTTGCCGGTAAGCTGACCGTTATATGTAGTTCGACTGCGGTAGTAATACTCAGCACTTCGCTCCAGGTTCGACTGTGCGCTCACACCGTCACGCCAGGTATATCGGCTTGTAGCCAACTGGTTGAAGATGTTCTTGAACTGGTACTTGTGGTTGCCGTCCTTGGAGAGGAGGGTGAAGTTGAGCATGGTTCCGAGTCTGACATTATTATTATATTGGTCGTCGACAGAATGACGCAGGTAGTTGGGCTTGTCGTTAGCAGCATCGTAGATACCAAAGAGGTTGTTCTCCATCTTCTCGTAGGTGCGATATTCATTGGTGTAGTTCAGTGCGGCAAGCATGCCGAGTGTTCTGCCTCCCAACATCCATCGGTGGTTCAGGCTGGCTGCCAACTTCAGGTCGCCCAGGGGCTTCTTGCTCTTTACCATCCAGTCGTTGTTCAGGTGGTTGCCCAAGAGGGATGTGGCATAGTTGTCTATCGGGCTGCCGTTGGCATCGAGCTGAGGAGCCAAGGAGGCATTGATACCTCCGTGAATGCTCCGCATCCCGTTGTCGAAAGCCAGGAAGTCGGTTGCCGAACCTTTAGAGTAAGCAAAGTCCTGGAAGGCTGAAGCTGTGTTCCAGTTTCCACCTACAGATAAAGAAAAACTGTTTTCTGCCGGAATCTCTTTGGTGTTGACGATGATAAAACCGCCCGAATAGTCGGCAGGATATTCTGCGGTTGGGCTTTTCACGATAGTAAGATTGTCAATTTGTGAACTTGGGATGATGTCGAAGGAGAATGCCCTTGAGTCGGCCTCCGAACTGGGCACCGCTCCTCCGTTGACCCAAACATTGTTGTAACGCTGAGACAGTCCACGTACCATGACGAACTTGTCGTCGATGAGGCTCACGCCTGGCACACGGCGTATCACCTCACCCGCATTGGTGTCTTGCGTACGACTTATTTCTTGTGCTGAAACATTGCTCACGATGACGGGACTGCTTTTGGCTACCTGTATCATTGCCGCATCCGTATTACGCCTTTCCACTGCGGTAACGGTCACGCCTTTCAGTTGCTGTTCATCAGGCTGCAAAGCAATCGTCAGGTTTGCATCCTTCATCTGAACCCCGTCAATTTTTAGAGTTTTATACCCTACATATTTAATATATAATGTATAAGTACCATCTTTCAATCCTTCGAACGAAAAGTTTCCGTTCACGTCGGTTACAGCTTTCACATCGGTTCCTTCGATACTGATAACGGCTCCGATGAGTGTCTCTTTCGAGTTTTTGTCGATAACGACTCCCTTGAGTTGTTGCGCCCACGACTGCAAGCTTACAGCCGAAAGCAATCCCAAAGCAATGATTCCCCTTTTTAGTTTCATACCTTTTTCTTTTTTCTTGTTACATCTTCTTTTGTCTGAGAGGACTGCTTGTTTCAGTTCCCTCTCTCTTTGTCGGGAATTGGGTTATGATAACCCTCTTCTTTTCGGATGCAAAGATACGATGGAATTGTTACAGGGTGGTTGCGATGAGATTGAAAGGTATTAACGAAGTTGAGACAAAGATGTTACAAAAAAAGAGCACTCACAAGGAGTGCCCCTATCTAATCTAAATCATCAATAAAAGTGAAATGTCGGTAGTATTCTTCTTATACCCATTGTGGCAGGAAGCTCGAGATGATGAGCACCACGATGCCGAGGATGAGCACGGCAATGGTTTTGGGTGAACAACCCTTCCATTCCTTCAGGATGATGCCCCATACGTTGGAGAATACAACATTGAGTGCCATGAGGATGCAGAAGGAGAGTGTCATGAGGGTAGGCGACTCGTTGAGGAAGCCTTTGCCCAATGACAGTCCGAAGAACTGACTGTACCACAAGGCACCTGCCAAAGCACAGAACAAGATGTTGTTGTTCCATACCTCGCGCTTCAGATAATCACCCCAAGTGTGGTTCTTGGAGTTCTGATAGAAGCAATAGATGGCATTGGTGATGAATCCACCCACTGTTACCAGAAAGGTAGCGGGAAGCGTCTTGTACATATCGGGAGTGAATGTTCCGAAGTGTATGTCGCTGCCAAAGGCCAGACCTACGTTGAAGCATCCGCTCATGAAACCTGCCAGCAGGGCAATAGCCAGTCCCTTGGGGAAGTTGAAATCCTTGACTGCAGCCTTCTTCTCTTCTTCTGAGAGCGATGAGGCCTTCATGCTTCCTGCCACACCGATGATGGCGATACCCAGCAAGGTGACCACCACTCCGAGGATTACGCTGAAGGTGAGCGAAGACAAGGCATCCATTTCGGGAAAGAAGATGTTGAGCAACACGGGACCCATGATGGTGCCCAAGCCAGCACATGTACCTAAGGCAATGCTCTGTCCTAATGCCACTCCCAAGTAGCGCATGGAGAGTCCGAAAGTAAGACCTCCCACTCCCCAGAGCATACCGAAGAGCATGGTCATCATCACCTCGAAGCCATAGCCGTCGAAGAGCTCGAAGAACGAATGGCCGCTTGGAACGGCAAGCATGGCACCTATGAAAGGAAGGATAAGCCACGCAAAGACGCCCTGTACAATCCAGTAGGATTCCCAGCTCCAGTCCTTTATCTTATTGATTGGAACATAGCAGCTCGACTGGCAGAAGGCGCCCACTGCTATGATTAAAAGTCCTATTAATATTTCCATATTGTTATAAAATTAAAGTGAAGAGTGAAGAGCGATTTCTTCACTCTTCACTTACTTGCGGTTAGCGAGAACTTCTGCCTCGTATTTCTCAATGTCGGCAATGTATTCCTCGCCTACAGGGATATTGTTCTTCAGGTTGAAGTAGTCGTATACAGCACCGAAAGGCAATGTCTTCTCTTCCTCCAAGAGAGCCAAGCGCTGGAAGAGCTTGCCCTCGTCCTCATACTTGCGGAGTGTATCCAGTGGCTCAAGGAATGCCTGCAGCAAAGACTTCTGGGCAGCACGTACGCCGATGATATAAGCACCGATGCGGTTGATGGAACCATCGAAATAGTCGAGACCGATGTGTGCACGGTCGAGCGCATTGGCACGAACCAACTCTGAGAAGAGGTTGCGGGTGTTGTCGTCGAAGAGAGTCACGTGGTCAGAATCCCAGTGCATAGGACGAGATACGTGGAGCATCAGTTCGGGCACGAAGAGAAGGAGTGCGGAAACTGCATCCGAAACATTCTCTGTAGGCTCATAGTGACCTGTGTCGAGGGTGTACATCACATTGTTCTTGGCGCAATAGCCTGCGTAGAAGTCGTGAGAACCTACGGTGTAAGCCTCCAGACCGATACCGAAGAGCTTAGCCTCGAGACAAGACTTCATGTTTGGCAACTCCTCTGCCAGGATTTCATCGAGCGAGTTCTTCAGAATCTCACGATAGCGGCCTTTCTCTACGGTGATGTCCTTGCTGCCATCGTGTACCCAGATGTTCATGATACATGGATCGTTCTGGAACTTACCCATAGCATCGGCAATGCGGCGGCAACGCTTGGTGTGCTCTATCCAGAACTCGCGGATAGCAGGGTCGGGGTTTGACAATGAGAGACTTCCACTCTTAGGGTGAGAGAAAGAAGTAGAGTTGAAGTCGAGCTTCATGTTCTGCTCCTTAGCCCACTGCATCCAGCCTGTGAACTGGTCGACGGTTACCTCGTTGCGGTCAATCTGCTTGCCACCGAACTCACCGTAAATCTCATGCAGGTTAAGACGGAAGGTACCAGCCAGAAGAGAGTTCACCTTCTCGATGTCCTGACGCAGCTCGTCGATATTGCGAGCCTTGCCGGGATAGTTGCCTGTACTCTGTATGCCACCCGATGCAGCTTCGCCACGTTCAAAACCTACCACATCGTCAGCCTGCCAGCAGTGCAGGGAGATAGGAGTCTTCTCTAATGTGGCAATAGCCTTGTCAGTATCCACACCAAGAGCCGCATAGCGCTCCTTGGCAATCTCGTAATTCTTTAAAATCAAATCTGCTTTCATTGTTTTTAAGTTTTTTATTATTGTTGTTATTATTTTTTGAATTTTAGCAAGTTCAGAAGTTTTTACCTTTTTACTTTTTTACCCTTTTACCTTTAAAAACTTCTCGTATGCCGCATCCCATGCCTCCTTGTCCTGAGGTTCAAATTGCTGCAACTCGATAGAGTTGGCGATGATCTGTCGCATTTCCCATATATCCTTCACATCGCCCGATGCCTTTGCCTGCAACATGATATTGCCTATGGCTGTTCCTTCCTGAGGACCTGCCAATATGCTGACACCACAACTGTTGGCGGTGAACTGGTTGAGATGTTTGTTGAGCGAGCCTCCACCTATTATATGAAGAACACTGAGGTCGATGTCGGCAAACTCCTTCAGCCAGCCAAATACCTGACGATAACGGAGAGCCAGACTCTCGAAGATACAACGGCAGAACTCGCCATTCGTTTGTGGCACATGCTGTCCGGTCTTTTCGCAATATTGCTGGATGGCCTCTGTCATGCTCGAAGGATTGGCGAAGCAGGCATCGTCGGGGTTGATGATGCTTTGGAAGGCTGGTTGCTTCATCGCTTCTGCTATCAGTTCGCCATGTCCCAAGGCTGTCATGTCTTTCTGATGGGCTGCAGCCTCGTCTTTCCATTCCTTGCGGCAACGCTCGTAAATCCACATGCCGCAGATATTCTTGAGGAATCGGGTCGTACCCTCTATTCCTCCCTCGTTGGTGAAGTTGAGTTCGTAGCTCTTCTCGTTGATGATGGCGTTCTTGGTCTCAATGCCCATCAGGCTCCATGTGCCAGAGCTCAGGTAGGCAAACTCCTCGTTCTTGGCAGGCACGGCAGCTACTGCACTGGCTGTGTCATGTCCTGCCACGGCAATAACGGGCACATCCTTCAGACCGGTCATCTGCTGAACCTCTTCGGTCAGGGTGCCTATGATGGTTGCAGGATGGGTCATCTTTCCAAATTGCTCTCTCTTCAGTCCAAGGCTTTCTACGAGATCGTTGTCGAGGTCGCCTGTCATAGGGTTGAGGATCTGCGAGGTGGAAGCCACGGTGTATTCACAGATGGCATTGCCTGTAAGCATATAGCTCAGCGCGTCGGGGATGAAGAGTATCTTGTCGGCATTCTCGAGCGCCACGTTGCCAGCCTTGCGCATGGCATAAAGCTGGAAAAGCGAGTTGAAGTTCATAAACTGTATGCCCGTCTTCTCGTAAACCTTTTCCTTGCTTATCTTCTCGTCGAAGTATTTCTCCATCATGCCCACGGTGTGTGGGTCGCGGTAAGCCAGCGGATTGCGCAGTATGGCTCCGTCCTTGGCCACGTAAACGAAGTCGCATCCCCAGGTGTCGATACCGATGCTCTGTATGTTGATGCCGCGTTGCGCCGCCAGTTTCAGACCTTTGATGATTTCCTGATACAGGGCATAGATGTCCCAGTAGAAGTGTCCGCCTGTCTGTATCAGGTTGTTGTCGAAGCGTGTCAGTTCTTCGAGACAGAACTTACCTTCCGACAAAGAACCGATGATGGTTCGTCCGCTGGTAGCACCGAGGTCTACCGCAAAATAGTATTTTTTGTTGTTCATTCGATTAGGTCGTTAGATTTCCTATGTTGTTTACGGTTGCAAAGATAGTACTAAAAGAAGCTGCCGACCACGATTATTTGATTTTTCATCCTTATTTTTTGACCCGGTGATTTTTCTGTCGTCAGGAAGGCTACGTGGAATAGTAACAGATAGAAGAAAACACCTGCTGTTTCGAACAAAAATAAAAGTAAGTAAACGATTTCATATAAATATAATAAGGAAAAGGACAGATATTGCGTTTCTTTTCGTAACTTTGCACGCGTTTGGTAAAAATACGAACCAAAACAAACAAATATAAAAAAATATCTAACACAAACAATTAAAAATGACAACATTAACAATTTCGATTATCGTCGTCTTTGTGCTTGGCTATGCTCTCATAGCCACAGAGAGCCTGACGAAGGTAAACAAGGCTGCGATAGCCTTGCTCATGCTCGTAGGGTGCTGGACACTCTACATGGTTGACCCTATGCAGTATCTGCAGATGATGCACCCTGACTATACTGGTGGTGCTGCAGGAATGGTAGAAAAGGTGACGGGTATTATCCAGGAACACCTGGGCGATACTGCAACGACCCTCTTCTTCCTGATGGGAGCCATGACAATCGTAGAGATAGTAGACCAAAATGGCGGATTCAACTGGGTTCGCAAGGTGATGAAGACAAAGTCGAAGCGTGCCCTGCTGTGGCGCATAGCCTTCCTTACCTTCTTCCTTTCTGCCATCCTCGACAACCTGACTACCAGTATCGTGATGATTATGATTCTGCGTAAGCTCGTTACCGACCACAAGGACCGTATGGTATATGCCTCGCTTGTCATCATTGCAGCCAACTCGGGTGGCGCTTTCTCGCCCATCGGCGACGTTACCACCATCATGCTTTGGAACAAGGGACTGATAACCGCAGCTGGTGTAATCGCCGAGATCTTCATCCCATCTGTGGTTTCCATGGTTCTTCCTGCCCTCATCCTTCAGACCATGCTGAAGGGCGAACTCGTGATGCCTGAGGTTTCTGCCCAGCAGAATGCTTCTGTAAGTGACTTCACAGAAGGTCAGCGCAAGGCTGTGTTCTGGTTGGGTGTTGGCGGTTTGATCTTCGTTCCTATCTTCAAGAGCATTACCCACCTGCCTCCATTCGTAGGCATCCTCTTGGTATTGGGTGTGCTGTGGACTGCTACCGAGGTGTTCTATCGCAGTTTGCATCGCGGACAGGATGCTGAGGGTACACAGAAGCGAGTAACCAAGTTGCTCTCTCGTGTGGATATGAGCACCATTCTCTTCTTCCTCGGTATCTTGATGGCTGTGTCTTGTCTGGCAGAAATCGGCGTACTGACAGCTTTAGGTCAGGGACTGAATGTTGCCTTCGACGGCAATCACTACCTCGTAACAGGTATCATTGGTGTGCTTTCAAGTATTGTGGACAATGTGCCTTTGGTGGCAGGCTGTATGGGTATGTATCCTGTGGCAGCTGTAGGCGATATGGCTGTTGACGGAATCTTCTGGCAGTTGTTGGCTTACTGTGCTGGTGTCGGTGGTTCTATGCTGATTATCGGTAGTGCTGCTGGTGTGGTTGTCATGGGCTTGGAGAAGATCACCTTCGGCTGGTACATGAAGCACATTTCCTGGATTGCCTTCGTGGGCTATTTGGCTGGTATCGTAAGCTACTGGTTGATCCGCACTTTCCTCTATGCAGTGTAAACTGACTCTTTTGAGTCGATGAAATAAAAAAAGGCAACTTGTCGTAGCGACGGGTTGCCTTTTTCTTTGCTTTCTCCTTTCTTCAGCTCTTTGTTTTCTCCTTTCTTCTTTTCTTGCGAAGAATGCTCTTCCGGGGTTCGCAGGTGCTGTTATCTCATTTTATTGCGGAACTCAGAGGGCTTGAGACCGGTCTGGTTCTTAAACTTCGATGAGAAATAGTCGGGCGACTCGAAGTTGAGTCTGTAGGCTATCTCCTTGATACTCTCGTCGGTGGTGGAGAGCAGTTCCTTAGCTCTTTGCAGTCGGAGATCTTGCTGATACATGGCAGGAGCGATGCCTGTAAACTCCTTGAAGAGTTTTCGGAACGATGAGTAGCTTACCCCCAGGTCTTCGGCTATCTTCTGTATGGTGAGGTCGCTTTCCAAGGATTCGCGTATGCGCAGTCGGGCCTTGTTGATCATATCCACATGGGCTGTGTTCTTGTTCAGGATGATGTTGCGTTCCAGAGAGTACATCATGCCGATGAGGTGGTTGACGATTCCTGCCAATGTTTGCTGCGAGTAGGCGGCCTCCTCTTGTGCTATGCGGTAAGCCTCCTTGTAGAGGCTTAGTATGTCGTTACTGAACCCAACATGGTAAATAGGTTTCTCGGGTGAAAGGAATCCTGCCTTCACTCTGTCGTCGATGTTCTTGCCTTTGAAGCCTATCCAATAGCTGTGCCATCCCTTCTCAGGACAGGGGTGGTAAGTGTGCCATTCGCCAGGAAAGAGCAGGAATATGTCACCGGCCTTGATAGGTGTCTCTGCGATATGTGCCGACTGGAACACGCCTTCTCCCTCGGGTTGGTAGAGCAACTGGTATTCGTCGAGCTCGCGTCCCTTCTTCAGGTCGAAGTAATAGCCGTCGGCATGTCCTTTTGTGGGATAGGATTCTCCTGGCTCGATCATCTCGTACCCTATGGTGCTCACGGTGAGTCCCCATTCTTTGTCGCGTTCGTTGGCCAATAGATATTTGCTTGTCTGCATGTCTGTAATAAACTTGTTCTGGCTGCAAAAATACAGAATTTGCAGCAGAAAAGAGCATGATGAAAGTTTTTTTATGCTTTTGTGTGCATAAAAAGTACTGTCGTCCGCACCTCCTCAGCTGTTTTTCCCTTCCATGTAGCCCGTTGCGTAAAGGTGTCCTTCCTCTATGGTGCAAGGGGGGAAGAATGGAATAAGTTGCGATAGCTCCGCCCTAACTATAAAAAATAGGTTACACCTTATTATATATAGGTGATGAGTAGAGTCTAAAGTATGTGTATAATGGGCTGGGAGGAATGCAAGGGATACTGATTACGATTACTGTCCGATTTTCCGCTGGTTCACCTTCGTTATTTAGAACATGAATCAGCCCTGTGATGCAGGGTAGGAGGAAAGATGCATTTTAATGTCGTTTTTCATGACTGATACAGCCTCTATGAGATAGGGGATGAAGATAGATGAAAACGTTGAAAATTGCCCTAATCCCAAAAAATAGTATGAATTTTGGGATTATAATCCTAAAACTTAGTATGTTTTTCCTCGAGACAACCAAGCAAATTAAAAGAGATTTTTAATAATGGTATAGAGTACCTGTTTTTATGTGCTAACTTATCAACGACCTTGGTGGCAAGATGGAGCAGAACCAGTTGTAGGAAAAGTTGAATGATAAGATGAGACGGGATGAAGAATTGGAGAGGATGAAATGATGGATAGGTGTGAAATTGGAATTTTTGGTAAAATTCAACTGAAAGTTAACAAAAAGCTTGGTAATGTGGAAATAAAAGCATATTTTTGCAGATTAAATAAGTACATAACATTAAAAATAAGAAGATTATGGCAATAGAAATTAAAACAATACCTGTCCTTCATGGTGAGGCAGCAGCTCGTTTCGTTGAAGCGGCTGATGAGGCATTGGAAAAGCGTGGCTCCATTGACTTCTCCAAGCAAGTAGCCAAGGCACGTGCTATATTAAAACGTTCAAAACTGTACATTTAAAATGTTAGAGCAATGTGATTTTATGGAACTGACAGAGGAAGTCTTGCAGCAATGCAAAGGCTTCACTTGTAAGGATGAGGACATAACAGAGTTCTTCACCCAAGACTATGCTGACTATGCCTATCAGTTGCTTGGAAAATCATATTGTTTTGTTAAACCAGATACATCTGAAATAGTCTGCGCATTTACAGTCGCTAATTCGAGTGTAAAAGTAGATTCACTTCCTTCAAACCTTCGGAATAAGCTTAATAGAAAGATTCCGAATGCCAAGCGAAGACCACAGTATCCTGCTGTATTGGTAGGACAGTTGGCTGTAAGTGATTTGTTCGGTGGACATCATGTAGGAGACGAATTGTTGGATTTCATCAAATCATGGTTTATAGACCCACTGAATAAGACTGGATGCCGGTATGTCATTGTTGATGCTGTCAACCATCAGAAAGTATTTGAATATTATCAACGAAATGGTTTCAAATTTCTGTTTTCGTCAGATGAGGAGGAATGGACCTTCTTGCATAACAACGGTCAAGAGCCAACAACTCTGATAGAGCCGATGAAGACACGACTGATGTACTTTGATTTGATTTATCTCCGCACAAAATAACAAATAAAAGATAATAAGCCCCTCTGGCGCGCCGAAAGGCAGCATACTAGAGGGGCATTACTTATTTTAGGCAGTTTACTTTGTGCTTTTGCGGTAAATGATATTTTAATGTCCGTTTTCAAAACTGATACAGCCCCCATGAGATAAGGGAGGAAGATAGATGAAAACATTGAAAAAACGCCTTAGAACCATCTATTCTTCATTTTCTTCAAGAAATCCTTGGTGATAGGGAAGCCGGAGGCATCACCTATTACGGAGTCGGTATTACAGAAGGGACATTCGGCTGTAGGCGGCTCATCAGGGATGTAATCTGTGATTTCGGATGGCGTGAAGATTTCGTAGCAGCTGAAGCAACCGCACTTTTCAGACTTCTCTATCTGTTCATAGTTTTTAAAATCCTTAATACTATCTGAAAATGTCAAAAAACTCACTTTTTTATAATCTTCCGTCGTGATAAACATGTTCAACCACTCCGTTGAGACACCAAACAGTAATATTGTTACCCAAGCTGCGTAATAATCCACAGAGTTGGTATTTGTTCCATACTGAATGATACACTCTTTCAAACAATTTTACTTTGATACCTTTTATTGTACCAATATAATCATTCAAGATTCCTTCTGGCATTCCAACATAAGGCTCTATTTTAATCATCGCATCAACAGGTCTGTCTCCATATTTCTTTCTGAGTTGAGTTACCTCCTTATACATATACTCATTGTCAGCCTTGTTTATCTCTTCTTGTCTCTTATACTCAGAAGCCTGAGCACCAAGACTGACTATATCTTCATAACCCATGAGAGGCTTTTTGAGTTCTTCAGACAATTGCTGCTTTGACATTCCTATATACGACTCTCCAATAACATCTCCTGCACTATTGAGCTTATAACCAGCCACTAATTCGAACTGCTCACTGGACAAACGTTTTGTATTTGCACTCCATAGCGTAGGTTTTACTGGTTTTAACTTCAGATAGCATCCTCCTTTTTCCTGTAAAAATCCATAAAGATTTTCTCCATTTGGATTATATAGGAACGTGTACTCTTGACCTTTGTATGCAGACAGACAATCCGTCTCTTCTTGTACAGAATGAAGAGTGGCTATAGGTATATTTGCATTAGTACGGCGCATAATAACTCTTCCGTCTAAATAAAGATTTATACCAGAGAGGCAACCTCCATATTCATCCTTGTAATTAATAGGCTCAATTTTATTCAACGCAGTGGTCATTATAGTGGCATCTTCTCTAAACGAATCATCGCTACTACCATTATAGAATTTTGAAGGTCTGGGAACGTGTTTGATAATAGCCACCCATTGCTTAGGGTTACTATTGGTTCTGCAAAGCATGAAAGCAAGACAAGTACCGGTCTTCTTATTTTTAGCAATAACGTCCTTCAATGCTCCATTAAGATCATCCCATGCTGTAGGCTCTTGCTGCATAGCATAGAAGACAAAACTCTTCATATAAGACACATAACTCTTTTGGTCTTCTGCATTTTTCAGTTTATCAATACATTCCTTAAGAGTTATCTCCTTGTTTTGATATTTAGCCAGAACATATTCTGCAGTACCGTGAGCATAACAACGTTTTGCAAAAAAGTTCTTCCATTCTGAAAAGTAATTGGCAGGAGTTTCCACTCCAAGTTTGTCTTTATAGTCTGCCTTCAGATCATTGTCTACTTCTTCAGGAAGAACCAATTTCTTCTGGCCGTTGACTTCTTTATAAAAAACAATTTCTTTGCTCTTAAGCCATGTATTGAAAGATGCGTCAACCATTGAGATGTCATATGGAATAAATCCCGCAATATCAGAGATTGACCATTTCTTTGTTTTCAGCAAAGCATTGAGCTCAGCAGTCTTGGCAGACTTGACAGAAGAAGCGTTCTGCGCTTTTATAGTCATACAACTAAAAAGTGCAAAACAGATTATTAAGATATTATAATGTATTCTTTTCATATTGTTTTTATTCTGGTAGTTCTATTTCATCTTGTTCTGTATCCTCAGTACTTTCTGTTTTCGGACTATTAAAAACGGGACGCACTAGACGCCATAGATCGCTTGATCACTATTCTGAACAGTTGCTTTTTTTAGGGACGGATTAACCTTCCCGTTTTTTTCAACGGATATTATTGCTAATATCTGAGCAAGGGATTCCTTGTTGGCAGTTCTATATATAGCCTCCGTCGCTTTTACGGTCATTCCGTTGTATTGTGCTAGTTGTGACAAATTAACGAAAGTCTCATTTTCCGTTATAAATGACATAAGGCCAGCCGAAACTTTTTTAGATAATTCCATGTTACCAACCCTAGCATATATATCATTAGGCGGGAAGTAAAGGTAAATGGATTTGCCATTTGGTCCTGTAAATTTCGCAACATATCGTTTGTTGATTACCATATAGTCAAGGGTACAGCTCTCAAACAGTTCTTTCCACTGTTCGGCGGTAGGAATGCTCCATCCCTTGCCATATTTTTTTGTTGCAACATCATACTTTGTTCCTGCAATATTTGTAATGTCAGACTTGAATGTGTATGTATCTGACGTATAAATCTGTTTGGTTGCAGTTTCACCATACGAATAATAGCCACCAACAGAAGTAACGCTTGTTGCACCAATATTTCTATCAGCCCATTTTGTACCGCTTGGCAAACCTAAGTCCACCAATATCGGCTTAGAAGCTGTTTGTTGTGCAGGTCTTTTTGACGCAGTAGTTGGTCTCTTGGTTGTAGTACCTTTTCTTGTCTGTGCTGACAAGGACAATGTAAACATCATTGCACAAGCAATGATAAATAAACTCTTGATTTTCATAATCTTTCAGTTTTTAATTTTATTATATTCGATATTTATAAAGCAGTATGCAGTCAAATCCGCTTATATATGCCGGACAATGTTATATATCCATATGCTTCCTTCAGCGATTAGGATTATGACGAGGTAAACCTTCTTATCTAAACAGGCATTTATCCTTGCTATATAATCTTTCTTTGTTGCTAATTGTGTGATTAAGATGAAAGGAGCAATGGGAAGAATAATCCAAACTAGTATGATATTGGGATTCATCCGTACTGCTGCCAATAACTCACCTTCAAGACAAAGCTTTACAGATCTAGTCATTCCACAACCAGGACAAGGAATACCAAAGAGAATTTTAGTAGGACATAGCACCAAACTTATATCATAAGTGTAGTTTAGTATCATCCACACCATACCTAATATATAAACTCCCAATAGGGTGAAAGCTTTTTGCCTGGTCATTACATGACTGTTATGAATTTTTCTAAGTTTTTCTCCTTTGTTACATTCATGATTAAAAAGTAATCTATAATCGTCCAGATTCCACAACCTCCACAAGTAAGCAGTTTTGCTATTCCAAGACCTGTATCACCGATATAAAATCTGTCAATTCCCAATCCGCCAGCAACAATGGAAAGTATTAATGCCATAGTTGGATCTTTTAAGCCTAATGTATACAGCATAGATGTCTTGGATTCATCCATAGTTTCGAATCTATCCCGGATCATCATCATACTTTCATCAGGAAAATACTTGCTATATGTCATTAATAGCATATTGATTTTGTCATTCATTGTTGTCTTGCTTTTCGTTTTTGAGGAAGAGCTATTTTGCTCTTCCTCAAATCTAATGTTTAAAAATTCATCATCAATTTGTTGTAATTATACTTCTTTGCACGAGTCATTGCTGTAAACCAATCGATAATTCCCCAAATACCTGCTCCTGCACAAGTAATGATTTTAACAACACCAAGACCTGTGTCGCCAAGCCAAAAGCGGTCAATACCTAAACCACCAAGGAAGAAAGCGAACAGGAAAGCAACTGTAGGATTCTTCCATTCCGTAGCCATCAACACTGTCTCCTTGCTTTCATCAAGCGACTCCAGCTTCTGCTTTACCTCTCCAATCATCATCTCAGGAAAAAATTTTCCATTTACCATGATGAACTGGTTAATCTTTTCTTTTTCCATGATTTTATTTGTTTCTTTAGTTATTTGTTGCAGAGCTTAAGAATTTCTTTTGAATCTCTGCAAATCTAGCAATTTGTTCAGGTGTGGCATTGCCTTGTACTTTTTGCATTTTCTCACCAAGTTCTTGTGCTTTCTTTAGAATTTCTGGATATTCAGATATAGCATCTGCATCACCTTCTCCTGCTCGTTTAAGCAAGTCTGTGTATTCATTGCAGAATTCCTCGTAAGTGTCCAGGTATTCATCAAAGTCACCATCTGCCATTTCTTCATCTGAAGAAGAGGTCTCTACAGAACTGTTGTCAGATGAGCCTTTTTCATATGGGGCATATTTTGCAGTGTCCCAAGCTGGTTTAATTACAAGATATTTACCTTTAGTACAAATCTCGTCCCATACCTCCTGGTCTTCTTCTGTCCAGTCCTTTGTGCCTTTTTCGAGTTGTGCACGCGTATTGCCTGCTTGAAGAATATTATTCAAATCGCCATTATCAGAGTCAAAGTTTGTCTCAATACTAAATGATGAAAGATCTGAAATTTTAATGTGATTCTCGTCAAGAACTTCTCCAGAAAGATCAATATCATAATCGGAAGCTACAGCTTTATCTACAGAAACAGCCAATGATGCTGCTATTATTTTATAAGTTTCTTCTTTAGAATCATCCTTCTTCTTTGTCTTTTCAGAAAGTGTTACAGTAACGTCTTTGTCTTTGACAGACAAATACTTGCTTAATTGACCTAATTCAGACTCTACGGTTAAGGTTACTTTGTTACCGTCTTTCGAGTCACTGCACGAAGTAGCCAGTACCAACATGAATACTGCTACCGATAAAAAAACAAAAATCTTTTTCATAATTACTAATTTTTAAAATGTTAAAATTGATAGTCTGTTCTTATTCTTTTCCAAACGCATTTGCCTAACTCTTCACTTTTAGATATATCTAATTGGTAGACTCCTAAGAAGCGATAAAGTACAATGCCTAATGCATCTTCTGAGCGGAAGAAGGTGATGCGTTGATGGTTGTCCTTGATGACAGCTGCTACATGTTTTTTGCGCTTATCTTCGTCTTCGTGATATTCAATTATCGTATCATCATGATCCTCTCGTTCGTTTTTCCAACCTTTATTATTCTCTTTGATAGGATACCAGATGTCAAGGTTCTCATGTCCTGGAACTGGTGTTGCTCCCATTCTGAGATAGCCACGATGCTTCGGCATTGTGTCAAAGACAGCGCAGATGTCATCTATCGTGCGTAAACTGTCATTCAGGTTGAAAACACCTTTCTTCTTGTGATATTCAACGGTGAGACATTCGCTTGTATTCCAAGGTTTTAAATCTGGAGTTTCAGCTATCTTCTTTTTGATAGTACTCACGACTTCATCTATTTGCTGATGAATCTCCTTTAAAGTTCTCCATTCTCCTGCTCTATCAAAAATTCCGCATTGTATTACGAATAATTTATCCTTCGTAATGTCAATGATTGCCTTGTTACGGTATTCATCTGCAAGTTTTTGTTGCTCACTCTCATGGTATGGCTCGTTCACTTCAATGAAGATACCGAGTTGTGGCATGTACAAATCTGCGAGAACAGTCTTTCCGTTCGGTAACTTGATAGGCTGCTGTATCTCAAATCGGATGCGAGTATCATCCAATTTGTCCCAGATGCGATGGATTACATAGCTTTCGGTCTTCTTGAATTTGATCTTGTAGAAGAGACGTTCCATGTAGTCCAATTGGTAATCAATAGGTGCTTTCTGTTGTCTCATACGCTAATCATTTACTTGTTTGTTATTTCGTTCTAAGGCACAAAAAAGGTGCGAACCGATTTCATTCTGTTCTGAAGGTTCTGGACTACCTGTACACAAAGAATGAAAATCAGCTCACACCAAAGGGTATATATCAATGTCCATCCCGCCGAAGCGGAATGGATACAATAATACACGGTTGGGTGAACAACTTCTGTCTTCGTTCTTGTGTACAATGAATTGTCCAGATTCTCAGTACGAACTAAGCATGGTTGTTTCCTTAACATGTCTGCTGCTTGTTTAGAACAGCACTGCAAATATACCATATTTTTTTTTAAGTTGTTCATTGTGAGCTGATTTTTTAGCAAAAATAGGTGTTTTTTCTGCTTTTTCAGCGTTCCATTCTATTCCAAGTTCGAAATATGAGGCTTTTTTGTGGAAATATCTTATTGGTTGGATTTGTTTTACTATCTTTGCAGCATGGAACAGATATTACGTGAAATGATAGAAAAGATGGTGGGGCGCAAGATGGTTGTGCCTCGCGATTTCATCTGGTTGAGCCAAAAGGTGGAGGAACGTACCCAGCAGAGGGTGAGTGCCTCTACGCTGCGACGATTCTGGGGATATGTGAGCGAAGGGGTTTCTGCCAGTAAGTTTACCAAGGATGTCCTGGCGAATTTTCTTGGTTATGCTGACTTTCAGGAATTTGGCTTCTCGCAGGGGGCTGGTCAGCAACAGAGCCAAATGGTTATGGGCAAGGAAATCTCTTGTGATGATCTTTATGAGGGACAGATGCTCAAACTTTCCTGGCTGCCCGACAGGACCTGCATCATCAGGTATCTGGGTAATGGATATTTCAAGGTCTTGTCATCGGAAAATACCAGATTGTCGAAAGATGATACCTTTGAATGCCATCATTTTATTAACCATGAACCTGCTTATCTTCATGGCTGGAAACATGGGGATATGCCATCGGTCACCTACGCCATAGGTAAGAAGAACGGTATCATCGTAGAGCATTATTTGGAAGATTGAAAACTCGACAGGGTGGGCTTCACATATCTCTCAGCGGTATAGGAGGACAGTTCATAGATGATATCTGTCTTCTTGCCGGCTATGTCCTTAGAGAATGTCTGTGGATAAGTCGTTGTGATGAATTCATTACTCTTATCGACAAACTGATAGAATGCCTCGCTCTTTTTCACAACAGACTGGATGGTGTCTATGCCGGATTCCTTCCACATCTTGTCGATTGCCTTCTTTCCTTTGGATATGAGTTCGGCGCTTTGTAAATGGGATGCAGAAGATGGTTCAGCAGCTGCTGGCTGCTGGGAATGTTTGCTTTCAGAGAGTGGGGCAGCATCACCCGCTTGCTGGCGGATGATTGTATCCTTCTTGGCTTCGTGATGTGCCGGGGTGATGCTAATGCTCTTTTCCTGCTGATACAGTAAAGGATAACTGATGAAACCTAATAAGATGATGCAGGTCAAAACAGCGATTGCGATACGCTTGATACCGGATAGATGCCTGTTTCTTTGAGCCATGAAATCGGCTTTGAGTTCATCCACATTGGCATATCGCTGGGTTATGGGAGCCTTGCAACGCTTGATGATTGCTGTATAGGGTTTGCCAGGAAGTATCATTTCCAGGATACAACCTATGCTGAAGATGTCGTTGCGGATGTCTGCCTGTCGGGAGATGATCTGTTCTGGAGAGATGTAGCCCGGTGTGCCGGCTGGCTGTTTGAGGATGGCAAAGTCGTCGGTATCTGAAAGCCCGAAATCGATGAGTTTTACATGATTGCCGTTATGGGTAATCATGATATTGGAAGGTTTTAAGTCTTTGTGTACTATCTGCTTGGCATGGATGTAATGCACTGCATCAAGCAGCTGGAGGAAGATGCCTTCTCCCTCAGTCTTCTTGCCGCTCCAGTGTTCCAGCGTGATACCATCTATCCATTCCATCACGATACAGGTACCCATTTCCGGTATTTCTTCCATGCTGTAGGCTGATACGATGTTGGGATGCTGCAGGGATATGAGGATATCGAACTCTTTGTGCAGTAAGTTCTTGTAGTTTTCGTCTTGGCGATATGGCTCCTTCAATCCCTTGAGCACCCACCATCTGCCATAGCGCTTTGCCTTGCAAAGAAGGTTGAATCCTTTGCAAGGTATGGGAGTAAAGTCTGAAAATTGCTCAGACCTCCTGCTTTCTTCTATGATGATTCCTGAATATGAATCCATGTTATGCAGATTGGGTTGATAACTCAGTTGCAAAGTTAGCTAAAAGTTTCGAGAAAATTCTCTTTAGGGAGATTTTTTGAAATAGTAATCTATTTCTATAGTGATTCTGCTTCAGATATCGTAGGCTTGTGGGATGATTACTGATTACGATTACAGTTCGATTTTCCACTCTATATAATACAATAAGCCCCAACCTGCTATAGCGAAAAGCAGGTTGGGGGAATTATAATGATTTCGCTTTCTTTATGGAAATCTTCTCTGCGTTTCTGCATCTCAGCGAATGAGAGGCGATTTACAAAGGATATTCCTCGAAAGCATAGAGTACAGTGCTTAGATATCGCTCGCCTGTATCGGGGAGCAGCGCCACAATCTTCTTGCCCTTGTTCTCAGGACGCTTCGCAATCTCGGTGGCAGCAAAGGCTGCAGCACCAGAAGAGATTCCCACCAGGATGCCTTCGGTCTGAGCCAAGTCGCGGCCAGCCTTGATGGCATCATCGTTCTGTACGTCGAACACTTCGTCGATATATTCCGAAGAATAGGTCTTTGGCACGAAGCCGGCACCGATGCCCTGAATCTTGTGAGGACCACTCTGCTTACCATTGAGAACTGCCGATGTGGCTGGCTCTACGGCGATGACCTTCACGTCAGGGTTCTGCTCCTTCAGGTATTTGGCAATACCCGATATGGTGCCGCCTGTTCCTACACCTGCGACGAAAATGTCTACCTTGCCGTCGGTGTCTTCCCAAATCTCAGGACCTGTAGTGGCGTAATGCTTGGCTGGATTGGCTGGATTGACAAACTGTCCTAAGATGACAGCGCCGGGGATGGAGTCGCGGAGTTCCTCGGCTGCCTTGATGGCACCGGTCATTCCGTCTTTACCACTGGTCAGTCTTACCTCTGCACCATAAGCCTTTACCAGGTTGCGTCGCTCAATACTCATCGTCTCGGGCATGGTGAGGATGAGGTGATAGCCCTTCACGGCAGATACCAATGCCAGTCCTACACCCGTGTTGCCACTGGTAGGCTCGATGATGGTGGCTCCTGGTTTCAATATGCCTTTCTTCTCGGCATCCTCTATCATGGCGAGGGCTACGCGGTCTTTTACGCTTCCGCCAGGATTGAAGAATTCTACCTTAGCAATCACAGGAGTCTCCAAACCCTTGGATGCTGAATACTTACCCAATTCTACTAATGGGGTCTTACCGATTAAATCAGTAATCTGTTTATATATCTTTGCCATTTTTGTTTGTTTTTTGAAGTTAAAGAAGTTAAGAAGTTAAAGAAGTTGAGACAAATGCTTTGTAATGTTTACTTTACGTAAGTGAATGCCTCGTCGAGTGCCTCGATCAGGTCGTCGATGTTCTCGATACCGATGCTCAATCGAACAGTAGAAGGATAGATGTGCTGCTCCTCCAACTCCTCTGGACTCAACTGAGAGTGGGTGGTGGTGGCTGGGTGGATAACCAGTGACTTCACGTCGGCTACGTTGGCCAGCAAAGAGAAGATGCGCAGGTGGTCGATGAACTCCCATGCTTCTTTCTCGCCGCCCTTGATGTCGAAGGTGAAGATAGAACCACCGCCGTTAGGGAAGAGCTTCTTGTAGAGTTCGTGGTCGGGATGAGAAGGGACGGCTGGGTGATTGACCTTGGCTACCTTTGGATTGTTCTCCAAGTACTCCACTACCTTCAATGCATTCTGTACGTGGCGCTCTACACGGAGGCTCAATGTCTCCAAGCCCTGGAGCAGAATCCAGGCATTGAATGGAGAGATGGTGGCACCGGTATCACGAAGGATGACCGCACGGATTCGGGTTACGAAGGCTGCTGCTCCGGCTACATCTGCGAAGACTGCACCATGATAAGATGGGTCTGGCTTGGCGAGGGTAGGGAACTTGTCGGCATTGGCCTTCCAGTCGAACTTACCGCCATCTACGATGACACCACCGAGAGATGAACCATGACCGCCGATGAACTTGGTTGCTGAGTGAACCACGATGTCTGCTCCGTGCTCGATAGGGCGGATGAGGTATGGAGTGCCGAAGGTGTTATCGATAATCAATGGGATGTTGTGGCGATGAGCAATCTCAGCCAACTTATCGATATCGGTTACATCTGAGTTAGGATTTCCGAAGGTCTCGGCATAGAGAGCCTTGGTGTTGTCCTGGATAGCTGCCTCTACCTGCTCGAAGTTGCGAGGATCCACGATGGTGTAGCTGACGCCCTGTGTGGATAATGTATGAGTGATGAGGTTATAAGTACCACCGTAGATATTGTCGGCTGCTACGATGTGGTCGCCGTTCTGAAGGATGTTCTGCAGAGCGTAGGTAACAGCGGCAGCACCAGAAGCGACAGCCAGACCAGCCACACCGCCTTCGAGGGCAGCCACACGGTCTTCGAATACACCCTGAGTAGAGTTGGTCAATCGACCATAGATATTTCCTGCGTCACGGAGTCCGAAGCGATCAGCAGCGTGCTGAGAGTTGCGGAACACGTAACTTGTGGTCTGATAGATTGGCACCGCACGAGCGTCGGTAGCTGGATCTGGATTTTCCTGACCTACGTGCAACTGAAGTGTCTCAAAGCGAAGTTTCTTTTCTGTACTCATAATCTATGTCCTTTCTTTAAATTGTTTATTATTTCTGATTGACGATGCAAAGGTACGGCGAAAAAACGAGTTATGAAATCGCATAATAGTGGCATTCTTACTACCACGTTTGTGGTATATGACTGTTTTTACCCTCTTTTTCTCCCTTTATACCTTATTATATATAGGGAATGGGGAGACTTGCTTTCTGTCTTTTTTATGTATAAATGACGAAGTTGGCAGTAAAAAGTAAGCGAAAGATAGTGATTGAGAGATAAAACGTAAGGAAAGGGGAGTTATCGTAAACGTTTTCGTAATTAATTGCGAAAAAATGATACGCAAAAAGAAAACGTTTTGATTTTTTTACTAATTTTGCCCCTGTGAAAGAAGATATACGTTTAAAACGTTCATCTGGGAAAAGGTAATTCGCAAGAACAAAAAATATACTCAAAATAATCCACTAAAACTGTAAGTAAAATGAAACGTTTAGTTCTATCTCGATTATGGATGCTGATCAGTATCATCATCCTCACCACAGGACAGGCTTGGGCTCAAACGGCAACAACGACGAGGGTTTTTACCTCGATTAAAGAATTGCGTGATGGTGCTCAGACTATTTCTGATAAGACATTGAATGATGTTGTTATCCAGTTTAATGAGGCAACCGTAGTGGCTGTGATGAAAAATGGAGACGAAAAGATCAAACCAACAAAATTCGTCAATTCATTTTTTGTTGTCGATAATAGCAATTATGGTCTATGGATTTCGCCTAATGATGAAAAAGGTAAGAATTTGTTCCCTGAATGGAATTTGGCAATTGGTAGCAAGATAACGGGTTCTATCATAGGAGACTATAATGAGGGCGAGAAAGGTATGCCGTATCTCGGTTCTTTGTTAAATTCAGTTGCAATTGCCGGAACATCTTATCAAACGACTCTTACCATAAATCGTGATGGTGAGGCAAGTGGAACAAAGAAGGCTGTTTATCCTTGTACAAAAGTCGATGATGTGAATACTATTGCTAAAAATAATGATGCTGATGGAAATACGGTTAATGCTTCGTATGGTCCCTATCTGAATACGATTATCCAGGTTCCAGGAACCATCAAGAAGGGAACTCAAGGTGAATACTATTTGGTACAGGATGAAAATACTGGTACGGGCACTGATTATAAAGATAAACGTATTTACTTTAGCTGCTCGCAGTTGCCCAACATTAACATCGATGACTATGTAGGCACCAGCGGAACCTTCGAGGGCATTTTGATTAAGCGAAACGACAGCGAGTCAAAACTCATTGTACTGAAAGGCGATTTCTTTAAGGTAAACAAAATTTATCTTGATGAGAATGATGCTGAGGGTCGTGTAGAATACTTGGCTTCGCAGGGCGCTTTTGACGGTGAGGTAGATGTGTATGTGCATCGCACAAATTTGGTCAACAAGGCTGGTGCGTGGAATACAATCTGTCTGCCTTTCGACCTGACAAAAGAAGAATTTAATAATGCTTTCGGCTGCGAGCTTACTGCTCTTGCCAAACCTACAACAACAAGTAGTGAAACTGTTCAGCAATGGGCAGGGCAGGTAAACGAAGGTGTGCTTGCCTTTACCAAACTGCCAGATACAGGCCTCACTATTAAGGCTGGTGTTCCTTATCTGATGCAGGCATCGGGTACACAGAAATATTGTTTGGCGACCATTCAAGGTGCAGAGAACATGGAGCCTGAAACTCTTATTGGGAAAGAGTCAACTTATTATGCCCATATCGGAGAAAAACTCATTACCGTGGTGCCTCCTTATGAGGTTAAGGCTTCGTATAGTGACAATATCGTGAATGGCGATTTTTATTTCCGTGGATTGTATGGTCGCAAGAAGTATACAGATGGTACGGATGGTAAACTTACGACAACCCTTATTTCCGATAACGGCAGCCAGAAGTATCAGTACATCAGCACAGCTGCTGGCAACTATCTGAAATATCTGCCTTCTGGTTCCACTCTTCAGTTCAACGGAATGCGTGCTTATTTCTATTTCCCCAACTGGAATGCGGCGAACAATAACGCAGCACAGGCTGCAAACAATAACACCAACGCCAAGATTCATGTGGCAGTGATGGCAGCTTCGACAACAGGCATCAGCAACATTTCGGCTGAGGAAGCCTTTAAGCAAGCCGAGGTTTACAACCTGAGCGGACAGCGTGTGGATGCTTCTTACAAGGGCATCGTGGTGCGCAACGGCAGAAAATATCTCCGTAAGTAAGAGTGTGCCGAGAATGCACATGAAGGGAAAATGATGTAAAAATAATAGTAAAAGGAGAAAAGAAAATGAAAAAGATATACGACAAGCCAACTATGATATTGGTGAAGATGGAAACAGAACATTTTATAGCCGCATCGCCTGGAAAAGTAGACCAGAACCAAATCGTCAACGGAGGAACTGGCACTAATGTGGGTGGAACTTCATCAGAAGGAGGAAATGAAGACAACGGCAATGGCAGTGTTGCCGATATGGCAAAGCCCTACAACCCCTGGACAGCATGGGATGAATAGGAGAGGGAATAACCCCTAAAACGAAGCCGGCTTCTATGGCAATCGAAAGTACTTTAAATCAACAACGAAAGTACTTGCGTTGCCACATGAAGCCGGCTTCGTTTTTTTCTGCATGTTTTCTTTCATCAGACTTCATATATTGGGGTATAATTGTTGCCTTAAAAATACTTATTTCTTTATACTATTCTCAAAGAAAATTGTTATATTTGCAGGCAAAAACATAAAATCTGAATAACTTATGGCATCTATTATTTCTATTGTACCCATTGTGTTGCTCTTCGTCTTGATGCTCGGCTTCAAGATGGCAGGACATAAGAGCGCCTTGTTGACACTCGTAGTAACTGTATTGCTGGCTCTTTTCGCCGTCTCTCCACTGGGGATGATAGCCCCGGAACATGCGGGGGACAGCATCCTCGCCCTGACGGGATGGGCTGTGGTGGAAGGTCTGCTGAAGGCGGTGTTCCCGATCCTCATCATCATCCTGATGGCTATCTATAGCTATAATATATTGGTGGAAAGCAAGCAGATTGAGCTTATCAAGAAACAATTCACTTCGATTACCGACGACAAGGGATTGCTCGTGCTGTTGCTCGTCTGGGGATTCGGCGGATTGCTCGAAGGCATGGCTGGCTTCGGAACGGCGGTGGCGATTCCTGCCGCCATCCTCATCGGACTGGGATTCAAACCCATGTTCTCGGCTCTGGTGTCCTTGGTCGGCAACACGGTGGCAACGGGATTTGGTGCCGTCGGTGTGCCTGTCACCACGCTCTGCAATGAGGTGGCGGAAAGCGGCTCGGCATCGGTGGCGCAGATTTGCGAGACATCGGCGTTCGCCATCATACAGTTGTCTCCGCTCTTCATCATCCTGCCTTTCATCATCCTTACCCTTACCGACAGGCATAATCTCGTCAAAAACCTTGTCATATCCCTTTGGGTGGGAATGATTTCCGTGGCGGTGCAGTTCGTCTGCGGTTATTATCTCGGTTCGGAAACTCCTGCCATCATTGGCTCTATCGCCGCCATCGTTGCCATCATCGTTTATGCCAAGGTGTTTGCGAGAAAGAGCAAGGTGCAGAAACAGGAGATCTTCACTTTCTCCGAGAGCTTCAAGGCGTGGAGCGTTTACCTCTTTATATTGGTGTTTATCTTGGTGTCGGGTGCGCTCTGTCCTCCAGTCAACGCCTTCCTGAAGACGCATTTGGTGAGTGCTGTTCATCTGCCGGTGCTGGGCAGTACCTTTAAGTTCGGTTGGATTTCGAATGCAGGGTTGATGCTCTTCCTGGGTGCTACAATCGGTGGATTGGTACAGGGGTTGAGCGTCAAGCGACTGATGGTCATCTTGGCCCGAACCACGGTGAACTTGCGCAAGACGGTGGTTACCATCTGTTCGCTGATAGCCTTGGCGAGCGTGATGAACTATTCGGGTATGATAACTTCCATCGCCTCGGGCTTGGTGGCTGTGACGGGTGATTTCTATCCATTGGTAGCTCCGATGATTGGTGCCATCGGTACCTTCGTAACGGGTTCTGATACTTCATCCAATATTCTCTTCGCCAAACTCCAGGCTCATGTTGCCAACCAGCTCGGCATGACGGGCACTGATACTTTCTTCGGGGTGGAGGGAAGTCAAAGTAACTGGCTTGTTGCCGCCAATACCACAGGTGCCACGGGTGGAAAGATGATCAGTCCGCAGAGCATCGCCATCGCCACTGCCTCATGCGACATGGAGGGTAAGGACGGCGAGATCCTCCGTTCCGCCATCCCATACGCCTTGTTGTATATCGTACTGGGTGGACTTATGGTTTACTTAGGATGCTGATCTCTTGCCCGTAAATGTTTTTTTTGAAAGAAAAGTGTCAAAGTATCATTCTAGACTTTGAAACTTTTTGTAATACATTGATAGATAGACATATATAATAAATGAGACTTTTCGAATTTTGTTCCGAAAAGTCTCATAAAAGTATCATGGAAGTCTCATTTTAGGCTGATTTATCTTTTCTTTACCAGATACTTCATTCCATCGGCGAAACGCTTGTGGTTCAGTTGCGTCATGTTAGCCAATTTTCGTCCGAATCCCATCAAGCTGTTTACTTTCAGCGACGAACCTATCTGCTTTTTCAGAAAGTCGAAAATCTCGGCGGCCGTCATGTACTCACCTTCCTTCTCGTCGTCGGCAGGTTCGAAGTAGAGACGGAAATACTGGTCTATCGGCTGAACCACCTCAAACTGGCAGTTGCTCTGCATGATGAGCTTCACCTGCTCGGCGTCGAAATAACACTTCTCGCCATTGCCCAACGCCACAAGCGCCTGGGCGAAAAGCTGCTGGTGGTTGGGGCGGACACTCACGTCGATGGGGCCCGTCAACTCGATGCCGATGAAACGGCGGTTGCCGGATGGGTCGGTGAGGATGTCGTTCATGTTGCTCGTGGCGATGAAGGAGGCGAGGCGTGGAAACTCCATGACGTGACTTCCGTACGGCGGCTTGTATTTCAGCGTAGGTAACTGGATAAGATTCTTCAGAAAACCCTGTTGCACCTGTGGTGAAATCTGGTTGAACTCGTCAAGATTGATGAGCATGAACTGTGCCATCGCCTGGTACACCTGTCGCTTCTCCGAGAGAATCAGGTTGTCGCTGTAACCCCATTGCAGTTCGGGCGGCAAGAGGCGGCGGCAGAATGTGCTCTTGTTGAAGCCCTGTTTGGAGATGAGGAGCGGAGCCACCGAGTTGCCGTACTGGCGATGCGTGTATCCACGCCATTGGTCCACCATGCCGAGAAACCACGTGTAAAACCAGTCTGCCCAGTATGGATTGTTGGTGGGCACGGTGCGGGCCAAGGCACGGATGTGGTCCTTGCCGTCCCACTTGTTGTGGCACAGATAGAGATACTCTTCTATCGGATTGTAATTCTTGATGTAGTCCGACTCCAGAAAATTCCTCACGTCCTTGATGCTCACCCTTAGTCCAGCCAACTGTACTTCAAGCGTCATTCTTTTCATCACCCTCGGCTCCACGGGTCGGTATCCGTACCATCCTTTCTCCTTCGGCTGGTATTCCACGTATTTCATTACCGAGTTGTATCTGAAATGGTATTGGTTTCTCAACAGCAGCATCATGCTTGCTATGTCGTTTTTCTCGTCCTTGCAGTCCATGTCCTCGTTTCTTGCCTTTCCTTTCGCTTCGGGATCGGCTTGCTGGTCGGTGTCTTCCGTGCGGTAATGACAGTCTATCCTCATCGCCACCGCCTTGGCATTGTAATAAGGGTGGGCATCCAGCGTCATCATGAAACTGTTGTGCAGCGAAGGTTCGTTCGACATGGCAGAGGAAGCCTCGACGGAAGCAACCTGGGCGCCGATGGTGAGCGATGCCTTGACCACGGCTTGGTAGATGGGGTGGATCTGTTGGTAGGCGATGCGATAGAGCTGCTCCGCCTCAGGCTCGGAAGTAGGCAGCTTGTCGTTCTGGTTGGTGAATTTTACCAGCACGATGACGCTCTTTCCGTCTGCACTTTCCAGTGCGGCAAAGGTGGAGGGCAGGATGGCGACCGAACGCTTCACGCCTTCCGTGCCGTCGGGGTCGGTGATGTTGTTGAACTTGAGGAGCAGGATGCCATTACAAACCTTCATCTTCAGGTTGCTGTTCTCGTCCTTCGCAAACTCGGCGGCAGGATAGATGTGCATCCATGTAGGCATGTCCTTGTAGAAACGGTAGTCTTCGTCGATGTAGGCGGCGTAGTCTCTGAATCGGGTTACGCTCTGCTTGCTGTCGTCCTTGGCGATGCGCTCCAGTAGTTTCTCCATCGTCTTTGTGCTGACGAGGAGTTGTTTCTTATTGTCGTTGTGTACGATTGTAATCTTCATGATGTTTTTTGGGGAAAGCTTGTTGGAAAATGAAAGTATAGTGCCCAAAAGTGGGCTTCCCGTCTGGGCACTTATTGCCCACTGTGTTGGCAGTGTGTGCCCGAGGCTTGTTCAGTCGATGCCCGAGGCTTGTTCAGTCGATGCCCATCCGTCGGTTCGTAAGGGAACATGTGGTGGGCACGGAGAAACCATGGGTGGCAGGATTCTTCATCATATACTCGTGAAGTCGATTTCCTCGGCGAAGTACTCGAAATCCACATCCTTGTAACCGAAGCGAGCGAAGAGTTGCTTGATGTGTTCCTGCTGTTCGGGCACGAGTTTCAGTTGTCCCAGTTTATATCGGTAGTACTGTCCCTTGCTGCCGAGGTAGCTTCTCATCTCGGAGCGGAGCAGGGGAGCGTCCTTCAACTTCACCTCGGCAAAGAGCTTGTCGAATCCCCAGGCCATTTTCACGATACGTAGTGGGGCGAAGAACTCGCATTTTCCGTCTTTCAAGGCATTGGGGAAGATGGCATGGCCCCGCTTGGTGTCGTCGTTCTTGTAGAGCGAGGCGAGATAGTGGATACAGTTGTTTTTCATCGGACAAAGTTCGGTGAAGCAGTAGGTGATGATGCCTGGCACCTCGCCATACTCAAAAGCTTTTCTCAGCAGTTCTTTTTCGTCCATGTGTTATTGGGTATTAAGTTAATAATTGATTATCTTAATAACGTGGAAAATGGCAAAATGTTGCATCTAAAATGATATTTTTTCGCTAAAAATGCGACTTTTATGATACTTCTGTGATACTTCTATGATACTTCTCATCATATTTCTCGAAAAGTCTCATTGCCGGCAACTGCTAATATATCAATTAGATATAACGATGCTGAACATCAAAAATGATACTTTGATACATTTTTATAAAAAATAAATTATGCGTACGTGTGGGCACGAACCATAATTGTAAAGAGAAAGAACGCATCCATTATCTATCGTGGTGAGCCGAATCTTTTCATTGCACTTCTTTCCAATCGACGAGGCCTTTTCCTTTGTCGTCCAGTTCCACGGCGAGGGCGATGACTCTTCGTTTGTCAGCCTTGAAAGGCTCGGTATATTGGTTGGCTTTTATCTGCTTTTCTGCGGCATCGACACCACCTTCTACAACAATCTTGATTTCTTGCGCTGTTTAATTTTGTGGCAATGCTTCGTGTTTTTTTATTTCGTGGGGCACGAGGAGACTATGTTTCTCCCTTTATATCCCCTTTCACAACTTTTTTCGTAACTTTTTTTGCAAAAAGTTTTGCAGTTTCAATAATATTTTTTACTTTTACATTGTCTTATCCTTACTGGAAGCTCCAACTGGGCGAAGGTGGGATGGACATATATACATAAAGGCGTAACTGTACGCTTTGGTTTTGACGCTATTAGAACTTCGCAACTTCCAAATGTCTGTCAAGAACAAAGCAACGGGGACGCCCCTTGGGATGTATCATATATACAGCCCTTATTGGCTCATAGCATTTAGCAATGAGTTGATAGGTGGTACTATATACTTACATCGGCGTGGGGCTTCCAGCGTTGTTCGTTTCGACAGACAGGGCAATGCGAAGGCCTTAATAGCGTGGAACGAGCAGCAGACTGGCTCCGCGCTTCTTTGTATATATACCTTAATAATAATTTGGCAGGTTGGGAGCCTCTGTCATTAAATAGGAAAGGCATGAGGCAGTCTGAGCGTGCAAGTATAATGAGAATAGTTTCTGATTTGATAGAGGCTGATGGTATCATTGATGCAAGAGAGATTATCTTTCTTGATTCTTTGCGTGAGAAATATGGAATCAAGAAGGAAGATGAAGTGGCTGCTGCCTCCTATACTTTTGCGGCGGCTTTGAACGAACTTCTTTTGGCTGATGATAGTCTTAAGCATGATTTGATTGGTGATTTCAATCAAACGGCAATGTCTGACAATTATTGTGCAAGGGAAGAGGCTTTGCTGATTCTAGCTTTACGTTGTTGTATGACTATCAATATGGGAAGTTCGGTAACTGTACTTTCCATTGATACATCTGAAATAAAATTTGAAGATACTCAAATTCTTTATGTTGAAAGTGAATTTGATAAGAAAATCAATGAGCAAATCCAAAATACTTACCGGGAAATCTGTTCGGAGATACGATTAGCGGGTTTTGATTTTGTCTATTTGCCCAAAATAGCGGAACATTATCAAAGTATTTCTGAAACGGATTTGTATCAGATTGCAGATTTCTTATATCCTAAGGTAAGCTATGAACGACTGCAAGTTATTATTAAGCAGTTGCGTAGCTTGTCAACAGAACGTTTTTGTAAAGACCTATTGGCTGCGAAATTGAATGTGAAAGAGTTTGGACTAGTAAATCCTTCTTTCATGATAAAGATTGGGGAATCTTTTGTTAATGATAGAATTGTGTCGAATTTCTTGCTTGTAGAAATAGAGGATGATGCTCTTGGTACTATTCGTAAGATATTGGATTTGTTGGCTGAGAACTATCATAATCTAAGACTGAATTATTTGCAAGAAGAAACTGGCCGTTTTATTTTCCGTGGTTTTTATAAGCAGATCTTTGATATTCTAATGCTTCGTAAGGGTGTGAAGAGTTCTGTTGTCATTGATACTTTAAAAGAGCAAATTTATTTTCCTGAGGCAGATGTCAAGTTGGAGAAAATCCACAGAAGGGAAAAGGCATTATATGCTTTGTTTTTGTTAGAGTCTATGAGTGGAGGTATCAACTTTAATAAGCCTGTAACAGCCAAACAACTTGAAAGATATCAAAAAAGAATGACTGCTATTATGAAGAAATATCAAATCATCTATAAGAAGTTTGGCGGTGAGGCTGATAAAGCTCCTAATATCTTGGATTATGCAACTCGTGCGCCAATGATTGCATTATTGAAAAAACAGATATTGAAATTGAATGATGTTTTGTTCCATGCAGAAGACTATATAATACAGCGTAATATGTATGGTAACTATGGAGTAAGAATCTCGGCAGATTTGATGACTTATCAGGATGGTATAGATGAGGGAATAAAACAATTAACGGATTCTGATGAATGGCAAAGAATCTCAGCCTTGTAAGGTTGCAACTTGTTTATTGGACTTTTTACTCTTGCTAGCTTGCAACGTTTGCATATTTAATAAGGTATAGAGAAAAATGATTAGCTTTGCACCATCAAATAGATAATAATAACAATTTAAATATTTGAGAATATGATCAATCTAGAAAAAGGACAGCGCATTAGTATGGATAAGGGGCTGTCATTAGTAGGTGTAGGACTCGGTTGGGATCCAAATGAGGGTTCTGGTTATGATTTCGACTTGGATGCTTCTGCATTCATGTTGGGTGAGAATGGTCAGATTCCACAACAGGAATTCTTTGTATTCTATGGAAATCAGAAAGCTCCAGATGGCTCTGTGGAATCTACAGGCGATGATCTGACTGGTGGAAATAGTGATGGTGGTGATGATGAAACCCTGAATGTTGACTTGACAAAGGTTAGTCAAAACATTAAAGAGATAATCTTTACTGCAACTATTTATAAAGCTGATGAACGTCGCCAGAATTTTGGTCAAGTACGAAATTCTTATATTCGTATCTATGATGCAAAGACAAATACAGAGATAGCTCGTTATGATTTGGATGAGGACTTTTCTATAGAGACAGCTGTTGAGTTTGGTCGTCTGTATCGTCATAACGGAGAATGGAAGTTTGAGGCTATTGGTAATGGTAATAAAGGTGGTCTGCAGGCTCTCGTAAACAAATATGCTAAACAATTTGCATAATCGTTTATGGCTATTAATTTGATTAAAGGTCAACGAGTTGAAATCGAATCTGGTTTGACTCGTTTGAAAGTAGAGATGGGCTGGAAGGTCAATCCTAATGCAGAACCTGCTTATGATTTGGATGCATTTACTTTCCTGTTGGGTAGCAATGGGCAGATAGAAAACGAATATGATTTCGTATTCTATGGTTCACCAAATACTATAGAAGTAAATGGGGCAGTACGTCCGTGTTCTGTGGACAAAAGTGTCCTTGGCTCCTCCGTTGACGATTTAGGTGCTGATGACGATGATACTGGAGAGGAGGAAATAGAAGTGGATTTGACAAAAACTTCGGCTAAGGTGCAAGAAATCCTTTTTACAGCAAGTATCTATTGGAGTCCATCAGATGCAAATGACCCTGTGAATGCTCCACGAATGAAGTATAATTTTGGTCAGGTTCGTGATGCATATATTCAGATTAAGAATGCAATAAATGGAGAGGTAATTTGCCGTTATGATTTGGATGAAGACTTCTCTACTGATAAAGGTGTAGAATTTGGACGCTTATATCGTCGTGGCTCTGAATGGAAATTCCAGGCAGTAGGTGAGGCTCATAAAGATGGACTAGAACCTATTTGCAGAAAGTATGCTTCTAAATTTATGTAATTATGGCAATCATTCTAGAAAAGAGCGGTGATACTCATCGCATTAATTTGGAAAAGCCTACAGCGGGCAAACCTTCTGCAGGTGAGATTGTTATCAATCTTGACTGGAGTAAAGGGGGATTTTTCAAAAATCTCTTTGGCAATGCCATTGATCTGGATTTAGGCTGTTATTATGAATTGCGTAATGGCAAGAAAATGCTGATAGATGGTTTGCAATTTTCTCATGGTAGAGGAGGTGATCGTCATCATGTGACTCGACAAGGCTGCTATGATATGGCTCCTTATATATGGCATCAAGGCGATGATCGTGGAGGTGGTGCTTCTTCTGGAGAAACCATTCTTGTGAATCCTGTTGGTATCAATGAAATCAAGCGTATTATAGTTTATACCTTTATTTATGAAGGTGTAGCTAAATGGTCGGAGACGAATGCAGTTGTAAAAGTCAAAGTGCCAGGCAATCAAGAGGTAATTGTGGAAATGGGGCAACAGTACAGTGACAAAAAGTTCTGTGCAATAGCCCAACTGGATTTTGCAGGTGATAATTCTATTACAGTGAAGAAACTGGTAACATTTCATGATGGACATCGTGATTGTGACAAACAATATGGATGGGGATTCAATTACAGTCCTGGCAGTAAAGATTAATTATTTAAACTTGAGAATTATGGCAATAAAACTTGAAAAAGGACAACGCATCAATCTTGAAAAAGAGACTGGTGCGAAATTGACCAACTTCTGTGTTGGTTGTAACTGGGGTATGATTGAAACTGGACGTACTCTTGAAATCGTTGACAAAGAGGGATTTTTGGGTTTTGGAAGACAGACTCATATAGAAAGAGAAAAGATAAGTGTGGATTTAGATTTAAGCTGTATCATGGTAAATGCTGCAGGAGATATTGTAGATCACATTTATTCTCCAGAATATCGAGTTGATTTTCTGGCTCAATATGGTATGCCTCCAGGAAAAGTAGATTCTAGAGATTATGCATTGCATCATTCTGGAGATGATAGAGAAGGAGATGCTGATGGAGATGATGGATTAGACAATGAAATCATTAAAGTTGATTTGTCTAAGATTAGTTCCGATGTACATCAGATATTCTTCTTCTTGAATAATTGCAGCACAGAGGATTTTTCCCAAATTCCTTATGCAGCTATAAGGATGTATGAAGGAACTCCTGATAAAGTTCATCATGTATTTGCTCAGTATGATGTTGCCGCAACTCCTCAATATAGAGGTAAGCTAGCCTTGATTATGGGAAAACTCTATCGTCGTGGAAATGACTGGAAGTTTGCTGCCATTGGTGATGCTTATGAAGATGCCAATTTGTGTTTAACAATTAGACGTATATTAACTAATTATTCTAAATAAAATGAGAAGATTACCAGTATATTTACTCCTCGATACATCGGGTTCTATGTATGGTGAACCAATCGAGGCCGTGAAAAATGGTGTTCAGACACTTATCTCCACATTGAGAAGTGATCCTTATGCGTTGGAAACAGCGTATATCAGTATTATCACTTTTAATACATCTGCACAGCAGGTTTCACCTCTTACAGAGTTGGCTGCATTCCAACAACCGAGCATTGATGCTGGCGGTTGTACAGCCTTAGGCGGTGCTTTGGAACTGCTGTCACAGAAGATAGATAGTGAGATTACAAAGACTACAGCAGAGGTAAAGGGCGATTGGCGACCATTGGTCTTTATTATGACTGATGGTGAGCCTACCGATTCAATTACTAAGGGGCTTGAGGAGTTCAAAAAGCGTAAGTGTGGCATGGTTGTGGCTTGTGCCGCAGGTCAAGGTGCTAACACCAATACCTTGAAACAAATCACAGAGAACGTGGTGCAGCTTGATACAGCTGATAGTGCTACAATCAAGGCTTTCTTCAAGTGGGTTTCTGCTTCAATCAGTACAAGCAGTAAGTCTGTGGAGGATACTGCTTGTGAAGCGACAACAATGAGTGAGTTGCCACCTCCACCTCCTGAAGTAAATGTAGTAGTTTAAGAGTTTAACTATAGTCTGGACTTTGTATATATCAAAAGTCCAGACTCAAATTTTTAAATAGTAATAATTATGGGTGATTATAATATCGATAAACTAGAAAATCCTCAGTATAATGTGACAAATGAGAATGAACCAGAAAAGAAGCCTCAGTTTTTAATGGCCTTTTTAGCTGGTTTTGGTGCCTCTGTTATAGTTGGAGTAATATTGGCTTTACTTGGAATGTGGTTGGAGGCTGAATATATGTTGGTACTGATAATAGGTGCTATAATTGTAGGCTGTGTTATAACTAATTTTGTTCCTCATAAATCTATAGGTGGAGCATTGATTGGCATGATTTTATGTCCGGCAACCTATTTTATATATCAAATGATAATGGCTTTTAATGGATATGAGTACGAAAAGGACGGTGAATCAACATTTTGGCTGTTGTTGATTGGTAGTGCTTTGTATGGAGCTTATATGGGGTATAATAAGAAAAGTGATAATTAATATGACAAGAAGATTACCTGTTTATATATTGATAGATACGTCTGGTTCTATGAAAGGAGAACCTATAGAGTCTGTGAAGGTGGGACTGTCGGATATGATAGCATCTTTGCGATTAGATCCATACGCTTTGGAAACGGCTTGTATTAGTATTATAACATACGATAAGGATGTCAAGCAAATTCTTCCTTTGACCGAATTGGAGAACCTTCAATTGCCGGAGATTGTTTGTCCTGAAGCTGGACCGACTCACATGGGAGCTGCTTTGGAATTGTTGTGTCAACGATATGATGCAGAGGTGAATATGGGATCTAAAGAGCAAAAAGGCGATTGGATGCCATTATTGTTTGTCTTGACAGATGGAAAACCTTCGGATTTGTTGGCATACGATAATGTGATACCAAAGGTCAAAGCACATCAGTTCACAAATATTGTGGCTTGTGCTGCTGGTCCTGAGGCAAAAACAGAACCTTTGAAGAAACTTACTGACAATGTATTTACCCTTGATACAATGGATAGTAATACATTCAAGAAGTTCTTTCAATGGGTATCTATTAACATTATCGGAGGTGGTAAGACCATGGGTGTTACAGATCAAGTGGAATTGCCTGCACCTCCAACAGAAGTAAATTTAGTGGTATAAAGTGATATGAATTGCAAGATAGTAGGATATGAGTATAAGACTCTCGAAGAGACATTGACACCAGGGGAGTCGTTTTATGCAGAGCGTGGAAGTATTGTCTATGTTGATGAGGCTTTGCAACGCGATGTGGAGTTTAATGGAAGTAGCTCTAACAATGGTGGATTAGGCAGCCTTTTGGGAGGTGTTTTGAAATCAGCGTTGTCAGGTGAATCTATTTTGATAATCCGTTTCTATAATCCTACAAATACGGAGAGAAAAATGGTACTTTCTGGTAGTTGTTGTGCTCTCGTTCCTATTAGATTGCAAGGAGATAACTTAATCTGTCGTCGTGGGCATTATGTTGCTTCAACCAATAAGGTAAATTTAAACTTAAATATAAGCCTTCAAGGATTATTGGGTGGAGTAGGACTTTTCCAAAAGATAGATGGTAATGCTACTGTTTTTCTTGATTCCCTTGGTTCTCCAATAGAAAAGATTCTGGGCAATGGTGAAACGATAGAAATTGATGAAAATCATATCGTAGCTTTCCAAGGTTTCTCTCCTTCACAGATTCAAGCAGGTTGGTCTGTTGGAAATGTATTGAGAGGAGAAGGATTGAGCTTGATGAAAGTTACAGGACCAGGTAAGGTATATCTGAGTCCTTTACCGATGATGGTCTATAAAAATAACTAACAATAACAAAACAATGAGAAGATTACCTATATATTTCCTCGTTGACGTATCAGAGTCAATGGTAGGAGAACCAATCCAACAAGTGCAGGATGGTATGAGAATGATAGTTCAAGAATTGCGTACCGATCCGTATGCTCTTGAAACAGCATATATATCTGTGATAGCTTTTGCCGGTAAAGCAAAAAGTGTATCGCCTTTGACGGAATTGTATAAATTCTATCCTCCAACGTTTCCTATTGGTGGAGGTACGTCTTTAGGTGCTGCTCTTAACTTTCTGATGGATGATATGGACAAGTCGTTAGTGAAGACAACCTTGGAGAAAAAAGGTGATTGGAAACCTATCATTTTCCTCTTTACAGATGGAACTCCTACAGATGATCCAACTCCTGCTTTTACTCGTTGGAATCAGAAGTATCGTCATTCTGCCAATATTGTAGCCATATCTATCGGGGATAATGCGAATACGCAGTTGCTGGGACAAATTTCTGATAATGTGCTTTGTTTGAATAATACTGATGAAATGTCGTTCAAGTCATTCTTCAAATGGGTTACAGCCTCCATCAAGGCAACAAGCGTTTCTGTGACGGATATGGGTGATGATGAAGTAAAGTTGGCACCTACATCTGGTATCAATCTTGAAAAGGTAGATACTTCTAAGCCTTGTGTCATAGATGAGAACTTTGTGGTGTTGGTAGGCAAATGCTCCAATACCAAGAAAACTTATCTTGTAAAATATGCCAAGCGAATGACTGAGTACAAGGACTTGGATTATGGCAGTCTTGGATTGTTGAAGAATGAGTTTAAGTTGGTTGGTGCCTATCCTATAGACGAAGAAATATATAATAGCTTGTCTGATGGAAATTCTAACCAGAGTATCAATACTACTGCTTTGCGTGGTGTACCAACCTGTCCTTGCTGTGGCGCACAATTAGGTGTTGTGGTCTGTGAATGTGGTAATATTATGTGTTCAGATGGAAATACGACAGCTTGCCCTTGGTGTGGCATGGAAGGCTCTTTGGGTGAGATTGCTGCTGGTGGAGCTGACATAACAAGAGGAAGAGGATAAAGCTATGAATGTAGAAAAGATAATAGATATAGTTTGTCAAGGGAAGAACGACGAGCAGGTGGAAGACTTCTTGAAGTTTCTTTCTTGCAAATTGTGGAATCAATATAAAGAACATCTGATGGACAATATTTTAGTTGCAGAAAATAAAGTAAAGTCTTTAGCATTTTCGATACCGAATGCTAAAGAAGGAAAGGAATATTCACAGACTGTGAACGTTCCTGATGAAAATATGGTGCTTGTTGAAGTAAACGGCATATCGGAAGAAATGCATGGCTTAACAATAACTGTGGCAGAGGATGGACATAGTTTTACTATTAGTGGTTTACCAACTTTAGAGCCATTGCGTAATGGTGGTACAACAACGGCTGAATCAACATTTGAATTGACGCTATGCTATAAATATAAAGGTATATTCTTGCCAGAAGATAGACCCGTCTTAGAACGTAAGATTCCTTTTGTCATCAATCAAGACCCACGTAAATTGTGGAAAAATTTACCTGTGGATTGGGAGAATATGCCTGAGCCGCAGTATCAGAATGAAGATGTACAATGTGAATATGTGAAGGTTGAGGCTCTGAATGACGGTACTCCTCAAAAGGATATTGTAGCAGCCAGCAAGCGTGGTCGTTCGCATGCCCAAGAAGCAAAACCTCGTGATGACCATTTCAAAATGGCTCATCTTGAAAATGGATGGTATATTATGGCTGTTGCTGATGGAGCTGGTTCTGCTATCTTCTCTCGTGAAGGTTCTCGAATAGCTTGTGAAACGGCAGTTGATTATTGCAAGGAGCAATTGTTGGATAGTAAGAAATTTGAAGAAGAGATAGATACATATGACCAGTTTAAGGAAGACAGCGAAAGCGAGGCTCGTAAAATGGTTGGGGATTATATCTACAAGATTGTTGGTACGGCTGCCTTTCGTGCTCATAAGGCAATTTATGCAGAAGCGACATCGAAAAATCAATCTCCAAAGATTTATGCAACAACATTTTTGTTGACTATTTGTAAAAAATTTAGTTACGGTTGGTTTGTTGCATCTTTTTGGGTAGGTGATGGTGCGATTTGTCTCTATGACAAAGAAGCGCATACTGCAAAGTTACTCGGTGTGCCTGATGAAGGTGAGTTTGCTGGTCAAACTCGCTTCTTGACGATGCCTGAGATATTCAAGGACGCAACAGCGTTGTATCAGAGACTCCGCTTTTACATAGTCCCAGACTTCACCGCTTTGTTCTTGATGACAGATGGCGTAAGTGACCCAAAGTTTGAGACGGATGCTAATCTGAACAATCCTGATAAGTGGGATGCACTTTGGGAGGATTTAAAGGAGAATGGAGTGGATTTGTCTGATGACAATGAAGCGGCAAAAGACCAATTGCTCAATTGGCTTGACTTCTGGTCACCAGGTAACCATGATGATAGAACTATTGCAATATTGTATTAGAAAAGTATATTATGGCAAACAAAGTAATATTAAAGGCATCTGATGGCACAACCGTTGAGTTTTATGATGAAATCAAGGCTCAAGGTGGTGTCAAGGATGTTTATTTTTCAATAGACAAGACATACGTTGTCGCTTTTTATCGAAAAACTCTTTCACCAAGTGATAAAAATCGTTTGGAAAATATTGTAGGCCCTTACCATAAACGAATATTTGAGACTGTAGAGGGTAAATATTGGAAAGACTATTTGATAATGCCAGATCGACTTGTAGAATGGAATGGAAAGATCGGTGTGGTCTTACCCTTTTATCCAAGTAAGTATTTCTTTAAAGGTGGGCCCTTTGATGGTAAGGAAAAAGAAGGTAAATGGTTCGCATCAGCAAAATTGAGAAATCGTTTTGTTCCAGCAGACCAAAAGGGTACTTGGCTTTCTGATTTGCACATGTGTTTAAAACTGGCTCGTGCTGTCAGAAGATTGCATGCTGCCGGTCTTGCTCATTCTGATTTATCGTATAAAAATGTGCTTGTAGATCCTATTACTGGTAATTCTTGTATTATTGATGCAGATGAATTGGTTGTTCCAGGAAAATATGATGCTGGAGTTTTAGGTACTCCTGATTTTATAGCACCTGAGGTTATGGAAACCAAAGGCTTGAAGATTGGCGATCCTAATAAAAAACTTCCGAGTATCGCAACAGACCGTCATGCTTTAGCTGTGCTCATATATATGTACTTGCTAAATCGTCATCCTCTTCGAGGTGGCAAAGTATGGGATATAGATCCTGCAAAAGATGAAGAGTTGTCGATGGGAGAAAAGGCTTTGTTTATAGAACATCCGACTGATACGACAAATCGTGTCAAGCCTCAAGATTTAGATAAGAGTCAGTTGCCACAAGGTGACCCTGCAAAACTACCATATACAATTTGTGGTCCGTATTTGAAAAAGTTATTTGATAGAGCTTTTATAGATGGACTTCATAATCCTTCTGCTCGTCCAAGTGCTGCCGAATGGGAAGATGCTTTGGTTAAAACTTGTGATCTGGTTCAACCTTGTCAAAATCCGAAATGTGAGGCGCATTGGTATGTCTTTGACAATACTACCAAGCCAAGATGTCCTTTCTGTGGAACAGAATATAAAGGTCAATTGCCTATTCTCAATTTCTATTATGCACCTTCTCACGGAAAGTATATGTCTGAGAATTACAGATTGATGGTGTATGATAAGCAGACTTTGTATAAGTGGCATTCTAATCGTCTGGTTTCTGCAAATGAAAAAACGACTGATGAGGATAAAAAGCCTGTAGGAGACTTCCATTTCTTTAATAATCAATGGATTCTCATCAATCGCCGTTTGCCAGATATGTATGATGCGACGGATAAAAAGCCTATTGGTATCGGGGAATATGTGCCTTTGACAGATGGTAGGCAGATTTTGCTTGATAAAAGTCAAGGAGGTAGATTAATAGTTGTTCAACTTGTAAATAATTAAAATTATGGCTATAGATTTGAATAAAACAGAAGAAACAGTAGAATGTCGATTGAAGATAACTGAAGAAATGAAAGAAAATCTTCTGAAAGCAACCAAATGGATAAAATTTATAAACATAGTAGGTTGTATCTCTATGGGCTTTTTAGCCATTGTTGGTTTTATAGCTATCTTTTGGGGATTTATGGATGGCTATCGAGGAACAGGAAGTAGTATTCCTATGGGTATAATTTATATAATATTAGCTGCTATTTATTATCCTGTTTTAAAGGGAATTTTTTCTTTCATCAATCAAGCTCGTTCAGCTTGCAGGTATGATGATAACAAAGAATTAAACGATATGTTTGATAGTCTGAGATATGTTTCGAAATATTTTGGAATAATTTGTCTTGTCTTTTTGGGAATTTATGCATTTGCTATTATTGTTGCAATAATGGCTACGGTATTCTGATGATATATGAATATTTACGTAATCCGCAACAATCATCGCTTTGGTCCATACGATGAGAAAACTTTACTTTCGTATGTGAACAATGGACAGGTGCTAAAACAAGACAAGGCTATTGCTGACGGCGATAGCCTTGAACGGACTGTTGGCTTTTATTTAAAACGAGCCAATCTGCAGTGTCATGTTCAAAATAAAGGGAATGTTTTAGCGCAACTTTCTGCAATTGGTTCGGAGTTAATATTTCCAAAAGCCAAGTTGTTATCCAAACAATTTCTTTCAGATCAAAGGTTTCTGATATTGGCTTTAGTTGGATTATTGCCAATGGTAATTATGAATATACCATTAGGAGGATTCTTTATTTTCTACGAAGTGTCTTTGTACTTTTCAGTTATTTGGGGATTATTTTTCTATGCTTGTTTTAAAACGAACCAAGTAAAGTTGAAGACAACTTTGAATGTATTCTTTTTGACTCAACTTTGTGTGTTTGTTGCATGGGATTTGTTAGGTTTACCTAAAGTCAATCCTTTCTATGCTTTTACAGATGTGGCTTTCCCTTTAAACATACTTGGTTATGTCTTCGGGGTGGGACTTACGGAAGAATTAGGAAAGATGATACCGCTCCTTATTATATTAAAAAAAGCAAAGGAACCGTTAATACCTCAAACGATGGTGTTTTATGGCTTGATGGCAGGAATCTCTTTTGGGGTTTTTGAAGGAGTTCAATATCAGATTACTGTAAACGCTGAGCAGACGTATGATGTTTCGTTCTTCTTGAATATAGCAAGGTTGACAAGCTTGCCTTTCCTTCATGCTTGTTGGTGCGGTATTGCAGGTTATTTCTTGTCGTTTGCTCATCTCTATCCAAAGTATAGGCGAGGCTTATATGTTCTTGCAATCAGCATTCCTGCTATAGTGCATGGATTGTATGATTCCTTGGCTAATTATTGGGCAATTTCTCTTGTTATGGTGTTCTTAGGTTTGATGCTTTTGATGGTGTATTTGAAGCAAAGTGTTGATTATCAGTTGAAATTGAGGCAATGATGATGGTATTATAACCTTGCAAGCAAATATGAGTACCTAAGAGTATATCGTGGGTGTAACGTTGGGGATTCTCGGTCTTATTGAAAGAAAAGCTATACTTTTGCACCAGAAAATAAAAGTAATAACAATTAAAACTTTAAGATTATGGGAATCTTTAATATCTTCAACAAGAAAAGTGACAACGAGAGCGCAGCTACCGTATCACTTCCAGTGGTAGAGCCTTCAGATGCAAAGGAAGAAGTTGCAAGTGTTACACCTGTCAAGGAAGAGACTTCGGCAGGAAACAAGCCTTTGATGGTTTCTTATGCTACAGGCTGGCCAATAGATGTTATCTATGGTTATCTTCATAAAAACTTTGAGGATAAGGGCTTTGCTGATGCAATGGTTAAGAGTGACTTGGCTTTTCGTGATTTAAATATGAGTCTCATTCGCAATAAGATACTCATGGTGTTCAGGGAAATCAACCTCAACTATGATGTAATGAAGCAAGACTTGCAGGTTCGTATTGACAATTGCAATGCTGCAGGTTTGTTGACCACCGTTGCTGAAATCGAAAAGACTATGTCATTGATTAATGCTCATAAAGAAGAGTTGAGAGAGATGGAAGCTGATTTTAGAAACAATGCAAATGAAGCATCAATTCCATTGCAGTCGTATGATTGTGGCTTCTTGAGAGGAATTGCAACTATAGCAATGAGTGGCTCCAATGTAAAGGCTAAAATGCCGCAGATGCCAAACGCTAATGTTGGTGCTGTACAACAAGCTATTGCTTCTTAATATGTCGAACTATTAAAATGAATGCCTTATGAGTTGGTGGATAAAGTTTGGTTGTAAATTGAGAGGTTGGAATGAAAATGTTTTAGGACAGTGTTCTGAGGCAAGTAAAAGTCAGCTGAATAAATATACTTCTGCGTTACTTATCCTGATGATAGTTTGGAGTATCATTGGTTTCTGTTTCGCTCAAAGATATATAGGTCTTCCTGTTTGGGGATGTGCTTTGGTTTCTATGGTGTTTGTGACAATCATAGTAATGATAGAGAGACAGATACTTTTGGCGATACATCCAACAAAGATGTTAGCAACTTTCAGATTGGTGATAGCTATCGTAATGGCAGTTGTCGGTTCTACGATTTTTGACCAGACCATGTTTGGAAAAGACATAGACAAGCAAATGGCAGACACGATTGAGCAACAAACGGCTGACCTTACTCAAAAGAGAGTGGGAGTGATTGATGGAAAATTGAATGCTCTTCGTGTAGAGAAAGATTCTTTGGATAAGGTAAATTCTGAGTTGCAGGCTGATATAAATGCTCATCCTTGGATTACTCAAAGATCGGTTACGAACAGTCAGGCTAAGTTAGTCGTAAATGGTAGTATTAAAACGGTAAATAATCCTTCTGTGACTACAAATCAAGTGGCGAATCCCAAACAAGCTATTGTCGTTGACAATAATGAAAAGATAAAGCAACTTGATTTACAGGAAAGAGACTGGACAAAGAAAAAGTTGACCATTGAAGAAGATACTCGAAAGGAATGTCAGGCTAATGTGGGATTCTTGGAGGAATTGGAAGCGATGGTCTCTATCATAACAACCCGAAAAGTTGCAGGTGCATTTTATGCAGTGTTCTTTGTATTGCTAATGAGCTTGGAACTCTTTGTCGTAGCAAGCAAAATGGGAGATAAAGAATGTGACTATGAAATGGCCATCGTAGGGGCAGAGAAAGTTAGAATGGCTCAATTTAATATGGCTTTCAACAGAGTGCAGACTAAAATAAATGTTTAATAAGTAAAAATAGAAATATGTATTTAAGAAAAATGACTTTGGGTTTGATATTGGTTTCTACTTTGTTTAGCTCTTGTGGCAATGTGACAAAACCAAATCCCAATAACCGTAATTATGAAGATGCTTATAGGTCTTCATCTACAGTAACATCTGCAGTTGAGGATAATCCTTACATCGATAATCATTTGCAAACGGGTGCTGTACCTTATGATAATGCAAGTTTGTATGGTAGTTCCTCTACAATAACAGTTTCTACTTCTGTAAATTCTGAATGTGACGTGGTCGTAATCATTAAGCATAATGGGAATATTGTTCGAAATGCTTATATCTTAGCCGGAGATTCTTATGAGTTTTCTATTCCTAATGGGACTTATCAGGTGTTCTTTTATGGAGGAAGAGGTTGGAATCCAAATAAAAAAATGGCAGGAGGAAATACTGGTGGTTTTGTAGCTAATGAGTCTTTCTCTAAGGATTCGCAAGTTACTTTGGATTATCAAGGGCTTAACTATGAGTTGATACCTCAACAGAATGGTAACTTTAGTACGATGCAGAGTAGTGAAAATGAAATTTTCTGACAAATAATTAAATTAAAACAAAATGAGTGCAAATTACAATTATAATATAACTCCATCTCTTGTCAAGTTGGTGGTAAAAGTCGTGGGTGTCATAGTTGCTTTTTTTGTAGTAATGGCTTTTGTTCGTCCATGGTATAATGTCTGGTCTCAAGAAATGGAAGGAAAGGCTGAGTTTGCTAAGGCGGAACAAAACCGTAAAATAAAAATAGAAGAAGCTCGTGCTAATCTTGAAGCAGAAAAGCTCAATGCTCAGGCAGAGATTGAAAGAGCTAAAGGTGCGGCTGAAGCAATTAAAATAGAAAATGGAAGCATAACCCCAACCTATATTCAGTATCTTTGGGTTCGTCAGCAGTCTGATTTGAGTGACAAGACGGTCATTTATATTCCGACAGAAAGTAACCTCCCTCTTTTGGAATCTACAAGAATGAATAGTTTGGGACAAGGTAATGCCGTGGGTAAATAAAATATAGTCTTTTATTTCGGAATAAAAATATTTTAATATGATAGAATTTTTATCAATACTCATTACAATAGTCCTGTTCTGTTATTTCTTAAATTACAAAAATAAGAAAGATAGAGCAGAAAAAGAAATGGACAGCATTGCTAATGCACCGAATATGTCAGTGAGTGCAGAAGTGTTACCTTTAAACAAAAATGATATGAAAGAGAACCAAAATATAAGTACACGAGACTTGTGTGTAGAAATCTTGCGTAAGTTGAACTGCGAAGTGCAGTTTGACGAAGAGAATGAATATACAATGTTCTTCACTTATCAAGGAGAAAATTTCCGTATAGATACTTGGAAGGATTGTTTGATGATAGGAATATGGGATACTTGGTGGGGAAGTGTCGATTTGGATGACTTTGATGATATATGCCATATCCGCAAAGCAATCAATACGATAAATATCAATTCTTTCTTGACAATGGTCTATTCAATAGACCAGGAAGGGCAACGTTTTGCTGTTCATACTAAGCGCCAGTGCTTGTTGGTTCCGCAGATTCCAAACATTGAAAATTATCTGGCGGCGATGTTGGCTGGATTCTTTGATGTACAGCGTAGTTTCAGGGAAGAGTTGGATAGATTAAGAAGAGAAGATGAAGTGACAACTAATAAAGAGTAAATGATATGAGACAATTTATCTTATCGATTTTAGTGTTCTGTTCTTCAGCCATGTTGGCTGATAACATCAAGCGACCTGATAGCTATAATTATAGTCGGGGTGTAGAGGCTGTCAATAATGATAACGCAGAGGAGGCTCTTGATTACCTGAACAAGGAAATCAATGAGCATCCAGATAATGGCTATGCCTTTGCATGGATAGCTTTGGTGAGAAACTATAACGAAGAGTTTGGACGAGCTTTGACAGCAGCCAACATTGCTGTGAAGAAAATTCCAGCAAAGGATAAAGAATTCAAGTCTTTTGCTTATGCTACAAGAGCCATGGTTTATTTGAGTTTGGAAGATACGATTCAAGCTCTCAAAGATTATGATATGGCTATCAATGTGAGTCCTAATGATGATCGTTTTTATAATTACAGAGCTCAAGTCTATGAAGAACTGAAGAAATACGATTTGGCAGATAAGGATTATCAAAAGATGATTTCTTTGAAGGCTGGTGATGTGATGGGCTATATGGGTATTGGCAGAAATGCGAATGCGCAGAAACGTTATGAAGATGCCATCAAACAATTTGATTATGTCATCAAGTTAGAGCGGAATTATTCTTCTGCGTATTCATGCCGTGCGGAGAGTTATATCGGTTTGAAAAAATACGAACAAGCAATAGAGGATGTGATGACTGCTTTGAATATAGATCGTGACGAAAAAGCTTTTTATGAATTGCAGCAATTGGCAGATTCTGCTTTTGAACAAACTGTAGCGAGATTAAAGATCCAGAAAGTAAAAGAACCCAATGAGCAAAGTTGGGCTTATTATTTGGGTATAGCGTATGAAAATGCAGCTAAGTTTAATAAGGCAATAGCATATTACAAGGAGTCTTTAGAACAAGAGTCTAATGTTATAACGGCATATAGAATTTCAGTCTGTTATAATGGTTTGGGTGATTATGACAAGGCGTTGGAGTATTGTAACCAAGCTATAGCTTTGGATTCAACAGATACAGATTACATTTTCTTTAAGGCTGACATATTGGACAATGCAGGGCGTTCAAAAGAGGCTATAAATGTAATGGGTGATTATATATCAAAGAATCCTGGTGTTTGCGCTGGGTATGTACTAAGAGGGTCAATGAAAGATCATTTTGGTGATATTGAAGGGGCATTGGAAGATTATACGATGGCTATAAACTTACTACCTACCACTGCTTATTTATATATGGTTAGAGGTCGTTTGTATCACTTAAAGGGCGAAACAACAAAAGCTGAAGCTGATTTCAATCAAGTCGTTCGCTTGGATTCTATTCCAGAAGAAACAAAAAGTTCTTTTTATGCTTACTATTATCTTGGGCAAAAGGACAAGGCGATAGAGATCTTGAATAAAATTTTGGACAAAGACAAAAAGGAAAACAGCTATGACGCTGCCTGTCTCTATTCAATAATGGGGGAGAAAGAAAAGGCTCTTTCTTATCTTCGCCAGTCTTTGGAGAATGGCTATAGACATTTCGCTCATATCAAGTGTGATCGTGACTTGGACAATATCCGCAACACAGCGGAGTTCAAGGCTTTGATAAATGAGTATGAAGAGAAACATCTACAGGAAATAGCATCTGATGAAGAAAATGATTCTGCATACGAGTTGAAGGTGGAGGAAGTGCCTTTTACAAAGGATGCAGGCGTTTGCAAGGTAAAATGTTCTATCAACGGCTTGCCTTTGCATTTCATCTTTGATACAGGTGCAACAGATGTTTCGATTTCTTCTGTTGAAGCTACATTTATGGCAAAGAATGACTTCTTGTCTTCTACAGACATTATTGGTAAGCAGAACTATCAGACTGCTGATGGAAACATAACTGAAGGTACGGTCATCAATTTGAAGGATGTAAAACTCGGTTCTTTACATATGAATAACATCAAGGCTTCTGTTGTTCGCAATCAGGCTGCCCCTTTGCTTCTTGGTCAAAGTGTTCTAAGTAAATTGGGAAAGATAGAAATAGACAATACGAAGAATGTGTTGCGTATTACACATAAACAGAAAATCAAATAATAAACAATTATATTATGGAACAGAAACATCATTACACAGGCTTAACCGATGCCCAAGTGCTCGAAAGCCGTAGTAAACATGGCGTCAATGTCTTGACACCACCAGAGAAAGAACCTCTATGGAAGCAATTCCTTGAGAAGTTTGGTGACCCTCTCATTATCATTTTGTTGATAGCAGGAGTGTTGTCAATCGGCATTTCTTGCTATGAGTTTTGGGGATTGCATGAAGGTGCGGAGACTTTCTTTGAGCCAGTTGGTATCTTTGTGGCTATTTTGCTTGCCACAGGTATCGCATTTATCTTTGAGTTAAAGGCTGATAAGCAGTTCTCGGTTCTCAACCAAGTCAATGACGATGAAATGGTAGAAGTAATCCGAAATGGGAACACAACTTCTATCAAGAAGAAAGATGTCGTTGTCGGTGATATCGTAGTATTGAATACTGGTGAGGAGATTCCTGCTGATGGTGAACTTTTAGAGGCAGTTACCTTGAATGTTGATGAGTCTTCTTTGACAGGCGAGCCTATTTGCCATAAGACAATTCATGAACAGGAGTTTGATAAGGATGCAACATTCCCTTCTAACCATGTGATGCGTGGTACAAAGGTGATGGAAGGTCATGGTATTTTCAAAGTTTTGGCAGTTGGCGACAAAACGGAAAATGGTAAAGTCTTTGAGGCAGCACAGATAGATGATAGTGTTCGCACACCATTAAATGAACAGTTGGATGGTTTGGCAGACTTGATTACCAAGTTGAGCTATATCTTCGCTGCGCTTATTATCGTTCTCAAATTGATGGTGTTCTTCGGTTGGAATCCTATTGTTTGGACTTTGGCCATTCCTACAACTATATTCTTCTGGATGGTTATAAAAAAGTTTGACGACTGGAGTTGGAAGGCAGTTGTTCCATCAATCATTGGCTATTTTGTGATATTGATGGGTATGGTAGTTTATTTCCATGATACTTTGATGCCGGGTGAGCAAATAGCTAAGTTGATTACATATACGTTGGATACCTTGATGATTGCAGTAACACTTGTGGTTGTTGCGGTACCAGAAGGTTTGCCAATGGCTGTTACTCTTAGCTTGGCTTATAGTATGACTCGAATGATGAAGACCAACAACTTAGTTCGTAAAATGCATGCTTGTGAGACAATGGGTGCTACGACAGTTATCTGTACCGATAAAACTGGTACTTTGACTCAGAATCAGATGCAAGTGCATGATACCAATTTCTATGGTCTTTCTGCTCAGACGTTGGGTAATGATAAGGAAAGTCTGTTGATAGAAGAAGGTATTGCTGTCAATTCAACTGCTTCTTTGGATTATTCTGATGCTGAGGCTGTAAAAGTATTGGGTAATCCTACGGAGGGCGCTTTGTTGCTTTGGCTCAAGAAGGCTGGCGTTGATTATCTGAATCTACGTGAGTCTGCTGAGGTTTTGGAGGAGTTGCCTTTCTCTACGGAGCGTAAGTATATGGCAACAATTGTTAAGTCTTCCTTGTTTGAAGGCAAGACAATTCTCTATGTCAAGGGTGCTCCTGAAATTGTAAGTGGCTTGTGCAAGAACATCGAGAACAATGTTTCTAAAACCGATATTGAGAATCAGTTGGTTGAATATCAGAACCAAGCAATGCGTACCCTCGGCTTCGCTTATCAAATAATTGATAGTAAGGCTGACGTATTCAAGGATGGTAAGGTTGTGGCTGATAATTTAACCTTTATGGGTGTTGTGGCTATCAGCGACCCTGTTCGTCTGGATGTTCCTGCAGCCGTTGCAGAATGTATGAATGCCGGTATCAATGTGAAGATTGTTACTGGTGATACTCCTGGTACAGCTAAGGAAATCGGCCGTCAAATAGGTTTGTGGACAGCAAAGGATGGTGATAAGAATATTATTACTGGTCCAGAGTTTGCTGCTCTTTCTGATGAAGAGTTGGATACGAGAGTCTTAGGTTTGAAGATAATCTCTCGTGCTCGTCCTATGGATAAGAAACGATTGGTTGAGGCTTTGCAAAGGAAGAACCAAGTCGTTGCTGTTACTGGTGACGGAACCAACGATGCCCCTGCTTTGAAGGCTGCTCATGTAGGCTTATCTATGGGGGATGGTACTTCTGTAGCAAAGGAGGCTTCTGATATTACCATTATCGATAACTCATTTAGTAGTATTGGTAAGGCGGTGATGTGGGGACGTTCACTCTATCAGAATATCCAACGTTTCTTGCTCTTCCAGTTGACTGTGAATGTGGCTGCTTGCTTTATCGTTCTTTTTGGCGCATTTATGGGCGAGGAAAGTCCGCTTACCGTAACTCAGATGCTTTGGGTAAACTTGATTATGGATACTTTTGCTGCAATGGCATTGGCATCTTTGCCTCCATCAGAGAGCGTGATGAAAGATAAGCCAAGAGATAGAAATGCCTTTATCCTGAATAAGGCGATGTATCAGAACATCTTGGGCGTAGGTGGATTCTTCTTTGTGTTGCTGCTTGTATTACTTTATGTCTTTGAGCATTCGAATATTACGCAGTTAACAGATTTACTCAACGTTCAGTTAGGTGCATCTGATGGTCTTACTCCTTACGAGTTGACCTTATTCTTCACCATCTTCGTGATGACTCACTTCTTCTATCTCTTCTGTGCAAGAGCATTTGAGACAGGTAAGAGTGCGCTTCATTTCAAGGGATGCAAGGGCTTGTTGATTATTGCAGCTATCATTTTGGCTGGTCAGATTGCTATGGTAGAGATTCCTGGTTTGCAGAATTTCTTCAATGTAACTGGTCTGAAGTTTGAGGATTGGGTAATCATCATCGTTGGTTCTTCACTTGTGCTTTGGATTCGTGAAATTTGGAGTTTGCTAAAGAAAATCTAAAATAAAATAGAAGGAGTTGTGTTATTCTTTAAGATAGAAGGCGCAACTCTTTTTTATCAATTTCTAAAATTTATAAAGATATGTCTAAGTTTAAAATACCAGGAGTGTCATTCTCCTTAAATCGGGCTTTAGGTATCACGCAAGCAAAACAAAAGTTTGCTCGTGAGACAGGTATTCCAACCTCAAAGGCAGGATTGGAAAGAAAAATTGGTAAGATGGTTCTGAAGGCATTGTTTGGAAAATAATATGAGTAATAACAATAATAAACAGTTAGGTGAAGCTCCTTGGCTTCATGTAATTATTTCCACAGGATTAGGCACAGGTTTTGTACCTAAAGCACCTGGTACAGCAGGTGCTTTCCTGGCTTTGCTCATTTGGATAGGTCTTTATTATGTCCTTTCTCCGATAGGGTTGATGGTGGCTACAATTTTATTGGTTGTTAGTTCTTTGTTGATTGGAGTTTGGACTGATAATGTGATGGAGAAATATTGGGGTGAAGACCCAAGGACTGTCGTAATTGATGAGTTCTTTGGTACGTGGGTTGCTGCTTTAGCAGCTGTTTGTGTAGATGGTCCAGCTTATGTCTCAATATCCCTTGCAACAATAGGTTTTGTGTTGTTTCGAGTGATAGATATAACTAAACCGCTTGGTTGCAGATGGATAGACCGGAATATTCATGGTGGATGGGGCTGTATGCTTGACGATGCATTGGCTGGCTTCTATGCATTTATTGTAACATTAATAATCAGATATTTCCATCTAGTAGAATATATTCATGGGACATTTAACTTGTAAAAAAGTACCAACAACTGGTATCATTAGAGCAATCGCTTCGGGGCTGCGTATGAATTTCATCCGGTGAAGCATGGGGACTTCGATATATACAAAGAGCCTCGTTTTACGGATGATATGGTTATGACCTTGGCTGTTACGAAATGACTTTACGATTTGTTGGTTGTATGAATAGAAAAAATATGGAAAATGAAACTTTAAACGAAAGATTCCTCGGCACAATCTTCGGGCAAGCTGTAGGAGATGCCTTGGGACTGAGCACGGAGTTTATGTCCAAGCAAGAAGTGGATCGTTTTTATCCTAATGGGATAGAGGACTATTCACAAATCGTGCAGGATGATCATCGTCGTCGTTGGCAAAGAGGCGACTGGACAGATGATACTGATATGATGCTATGCATCTTAGATTCTTTTGTGGCTTGTCAAAAAGTAGATTTTCTTGATATTGCCAGAAGGTTTAAGGAATGGATGATGAACGGAGGCATGGGAATTGGTCGGCATACCTATAATGTAATGGCTCTCGGCGACTATACTTCGAATCCACAGAAGGCAGCAGAGATTATCTGGAAGATGGGAAAGAAAAAAGCAGCAGCTAATGGGGCTGTCATGAGAACTTCGGTGGTAGGGCTTCTGAAGGACAATGTGGCTAATAATGCAGAGAATATCTGTAAGCTAACTCATTATGATCCACGCTGTGTGGGCTCTTGCGTTATCGTTTCTTCTATCATACATGCTCTTGTCTTTGAAGACAGGATATTGGATTATGAAGATGTGATTGGCATTGCCAAACAATATGATGAACGAATTGTTCCATTTATTGACTTGGCATATCATGAAGGTCTGGATTCTTTGTGCCTGGATGATGAAAAGAGTATGGGATATACGCTCAGAACTTTAGGGGCTGCCCTATGGGCTTATTGGCATGCAACCTCGTATAAGGAGGGTATTCTGAAGATTGTTTTGTCAGGCGGAGATGCGGATACCAATGCAGCTGTAGCTGGTGCTATTCTGGGCGCTAAATTTGGAATATGCCATATTCCTGACGAATGGAAAAGTGGTCTTCTCTATGCTTCTATGCTTCATGACAAGGTGCAGAATTTCTGGAGGTATGCTATCAAGGGGAAAGGGATGAAAAGAGCTTGGATATGCTAAGATCATAGTTCTTTCTTAGTAAAAGTTTTGTGGTTTCGAGATTATTTCTTATTTTTGCAATCGATAATGACAAAAAGTAATTGATGTATGGATAAAGATACAGTAGAATTCGCAACGTATTGCATTGGTAACTTGTCTCGTCGATTAGGACTGAATGCTAGGGATGTATACGAAAGATTGAAGACATCTGGTATACTGAATGGGTATATTGTACCGAGTTATGATGTGCTCCATACTTTTGGTAAGGAATATTTGATGGAAGACCTCATAGATTATATGAGGGAGAAGGGAGTGTTGAATTAGTATGAGAGTTTATCATTCTTCATCTGTTAGAGTGGAGCATCCAGATCAGCATGATGCAGGATATCATGCTATATTGGAAGCAAAGTATGCTCGAATCATTGAAGAAATCAGTAATATGTATTCTATCTCCTTAGATGAGGCAATGGATATGTTCTATCATTCTGATACTATGCAGCTGATGGAGGAGGGTGTTGCCGACTTGCATTGCCGTAGTGACAAGTATCTTGCCGAGGAAGTGTGGCGAGAGCGGAATTCATAAGAAGTATGATGAGTAGAACTCAACATTCATGTTCCCTTTAATCTAGTTCGTCTAAAAAGTCGTCGAATGCATAGTCTTCGTGTCTTTCTATTCCTGCAGAGGATTTGCTTAATGAGTTATAGGATAGAGGTTGCACCTGAGTTTGCCCGTAGATTGAAGAATTTAAGTAAGCGCAGTCTGCATTAGAGTATTATAACGCAGAATCCTGCTGGCATCACTGCCAGCAGGATTCACTTTCAAAAACCGAACCTAAAAGTCTACCTTGTAATTTCTATCTATGCAATATCTGTTGTAACCTGAATAAGTCTAATTACCTTTTTAAAAAACTAAATCCTATTATATGAATAACGCTGCAAAATGAACTGTTCTTTATCTTTTACTCGGCAGTTGTCTGCTGCTCTGTAGCATTCTCTGTTGTAGCCTCAGTAGCATTCTCCTGCTGTGTAGAATCCTCAACATCTGCTTGTGGCTGGATAGGAGTACCTGTTGCCAATGTATCTGAAGGTGCTTCTGGAGCTACGGTATCAACTGGTGCTACCTCTGCGTTACTTACCATTCTGCTTGATGCAAAAACGTTGCTTACTGAAACCATTACCATAGCTGCGATAGCTGCAAACATAAACTTCTTCATAATCTTATCTTTTTAAAATTGTTACTATATTAATGTTACTTACTTTCTTTCTTAGTGGATTCATTATCGAACCCGCTATTCATAGTCACAATCTGTGTGCCAAAAAGAAGTGAGAAAATAATATGCGTTGATTATCAGACGTTTATGCTTTTTGTACCAAAAGTAGATAGTGTGGAAAATGAGGAAAGTATGTGGAAACATTCCACAAAAAGTTGGGGAATGTAAGGTACCCAACCATGTAATGATAGGTAAGCTATGATTTTCAAAAGAAAGAGTCCACTCATGACGAATGGATTCTTTCTCCGATTTCTATAATTGTTCCATCAAATCTGGCTTTAGCAAGAAATCCATTAACCCGACAATATAAAAGCCATTGTTGTCATGATATGGTTTTATGTCATCGCGCATTATGATTATCTTCTTAAAGGAATCGTCGATTCTTTTTAATGAAGCGCATTCTTGCTCTCTTTTTGCATCATCAGGCATTGCAAATGCTGATTGTTGGAAATCACGTTCTGGTATAAGTGACATAATCTGAGAGAATATAGTTTTGCCTTTGTTCATCGCACACGTATTTTAAATATGCGTGCAAAGATACAAAATCAAATCGAATACACTATAAAAAGTCCGTAAACTTTTGAGTATTAATAACTTATTTGATAATCGTCGGTCTCGTTTTAACGGGACACTAGTGTTATTATTTATTAAAATCGTAATTTTTCACTGCTAATTGTTCTGTTTCTTCAGGATTTGAAGTAACTTTGCATCGTTCAAATATATCAAGTAACAATGAAGAAGTTTTTCGTAGCATCGCTGGCCTTGGTACTTTGTGTATGTGCCCAGGCAGCGAAGAAGCCTACACCAAAGTTGGTGTTTGATGCTTCGAAAGGCGTGGCGGGGTCTGTTACCCTTCCTAATGGGAAGAAGGTCAACTATACTGCTTACACAAATTTGTATTATGTTACTCATGTAGAGGATTCTACGTATCAGTACATGAATGTGTTTGTTCCTGAGGGTGCAACGCAATCCACTCCTATCTTTATGCCCAATTATGTGGGTGGCTATATGGCAGCTGCTCCAAGGATGATAGATGAGGGTGATGCATCAGGTAGAGCTTTGGCAGAAGGCTATGTTGTAGCTATACCTGGTGCAAGAGGTAGAAACTCTATGATTGTACAGAAGGGAAAGACAGTTTATACGGGTCGTGCTCCTAAGGGACTGCTTGATTTGAAAGCGGCAGTTCGCTATCTGCGTTTCTTTGATAGGGATATGCTGGGTGATGCCGAGCATATTATTACCGATGGAACAAGTGCAGGTGGAGCTATGTCGTCTTTATTGGGTTCCACCGGCAATAATCCTTCTTATGAGCCTATGCTCAAAGCCATGGGAGCAGCTGATACAAGAGACGATGTTTTTGCGGCAGTTTGTTTTTGCCCTATCATCGATCTTGACCATGCGGATATGGCGTATGAGTGGTTGTATGGAGGTGTGGATGAAAAGATTCGACCTGTAACGAGCGAGCAAGTTGCTGTTTCTAAGGAGTTGGCTGCACAATTTCCAGCTTACATCAATAGTTTGGGACTAAAGAAAAAGGATGGAAGTGATTTGAACGCAGACAACTATCGTGATTATATCAAGCAGCTTTTGATGACAAGTGCTCAGGATGCAAAGGATTATGGTGCTGATATACCAGATAGTATTGGATTTTCATTCTCTTCAGGCATGAAGTTCATTGCTCCTATGAATGGTGGCAAGAAGCAGGGAGAAATGAAGTTTCCAATGGATGTGCCAAAAGATGGTCCTAAGATGATGCCAATGAGAAATAAGTCAAAGGGAGAATACATCACTGGTCTTGACTTGGATAAGTATCTTTCTTATGTGGCAAGTAAGACAGCCCTAAAAGGTGTGCCGGCTTTCGATAGTAAAGGAGTAGCAGGAAGTAAGGCCAGTGGAGAAAATGAGGAGTTTGGCAATAGCAAGGGTAGTTCTGTTAACTTTACCACCTATTCGTTGGTAAAAGCCACAGGAAATTCCAAAGCTGTTCTTGGCAAGGAAATAGAAGAGAATGTAAGGTTGCTCAATCCGATGTGCATGATGGATGAAGAAGGTTCTTGCATTGCACCTCATTGGTACATCCGTCATGGAGCCATAGACAGAGACACGGCGTTCCCTATTCCTATCAACTTGGCTACCAAGCTTGAAAACAAGGGTAAGGATGTTAACTTCAAGCTGCCTTGGAATCGTCCTCACTCAGGTGATTACGCCTTGAACGAACTTTTTGGATGGATTCGATCGATTTGCGGTAAATAGAGAAATATTTGGGATGAAACTCTTTCTCCTCTCTTGTGTCTTTGCAAGAGAGGAGATTTTGTTTTATTCTGATTTTACTGCTCTTTGAAGGCGTTTATCGTTTCTTCTATCATACATGCTCTTGTCTTTGAAGACAGGATATTGGATAATGAAGATGTGATTGGCATTGCCAAACAATATGATGAACGAATTGTTCCATTTATTGACTTGGCATATCATGAAGGTCTGGATTCTTTGTGCCTGGATGATGAAAAGAGTATGGGATATACGCTCAGAACTTTAGGGGCTGCCCTATGGGCTTATTGGCATGCAACCTCGTATAAAGAGGGTATCCTGAAGATTGTTTTATCAGGAGGAGATGCGGATACCAATGCAGCTGTAGCAGGTGCTATCTTGGGTGCTAAATTTGGAATATGCCATATTCCTGACGAATGGAAGAATGGTCTTCTCTATGCTTCTATGCTCCATAACAAGGTGCAGGAATTCTACGCAATGTATCGATAAAAACGTATCATTGTCTGTTGTTTGTAAATCGCCCGCCAATGGCGGACGATTTGCAAGGATAGCCCTCAAATCTTTTGAGAATTATAGTCCCAACTCTTTTAGCATTTTCTTTATGACATTAGTCTTGATGGTTGAGAATTCTGATTTGTCATAGATTTCTATCAACCATACTTCACCTGTATTCTCATCTACCAATGTGGTATATGTGACAATTCAAAATGAGGAGTTGTTTCAATATTATAGCTCATCGAAAAGTTCGTCTGCGGATTTTGCTTTCAATTTACCCTCCTTTATCATTTTAACCTCACGGAGTCCTTGACAAATTCCTTCGGTTCTGTCAATTGGCTGCTGAGGAATTATTTCAAACAGAATCGTCTCCAAATAATTGCTGAGGCTTCTGTTGTCTCTTTTAGCATTGCTCTTTAGAATATTGAGCAAATCCGTATCTATTCTTATAGAGGCGGAAGATTTTGTTTTTATTGTTGTACTCATATTACTTACATTTTAATTATATGTGTGCAAATATAGTGCAAAAGATTATAACTTCCAAAGTTTTTTGCTTTTTTTAATTGAATTAAACTTTTGAGTTTTTTCTTTAGCTTACTTTTTTGAAATCTATGTATGTATATGCTGCTGCATCCAAAAAACGCAGAATCCTGCCGGCATCACTGCCAGCAGGATTCACTTTCAAAAACCGAACCTAAAAGTCTACCTTGTAATTTCTATCTATGCAATATCTATTGTAACCTGAATAAGTCTAACAACTAAGAACTATGGCAGTAGAACAAATGGAAAAATAAAAAAATATTGAATTATAGTTAATTTGAGTTTGAAATCATTCTTATCTAAAATAAAACTATTATATTTGTAACCGACAGATACGAATCTGCATAACAAACCTAGATTCAAGAGATTATAGAATATATGATAGTAATTTTAAACAATAACATTATGAATATGAAACGACCATTCATTACCACATTATTTGCGATGTTACTGGTACTTTTTACAGTTTCATGCAGCAGTGAAGATAAAGAGTTTGATAACGTAGTATTACCGATGCCGGCACAGCTGTTTGTAAAGCAATATTTTGCTGATGCAACATACAGTCGTGTGGAAAAGGAGAAAGACGACGGCTTTTGGGAATATGAAGTATGGCTCAGTGATGGCTCTCAAGTGGAGTTCGATGAGAAGGGAGAGTGGAAGAGTGTTGACTGCAAATACTCTGTGCTGCCTATAGGCATTATTCCTTTTGTCATAGCTGAGGATATAGCAAAGAAGTATCCTGATCTGAAGCCTTATAAAATTGAAAAAGAGGTTGGCGGATATGAAATTGATATTCCTGGTTACGACCTCTATTACAGCTATAATGGTATGTTCATACGTGCTGAAATTGACAAATAACAGAAGAGGGTGTGTCATGGATTTATGACACACCCTCATGCATTTCTGGTACTTACTATAGCAGCTCTCTTGCTATCCAGGCACAGGCTTCGGCATCTGCCAGGGCGTTGTGGTGCTGGGTGAGGTCGTAACCGCAATAGGCGGCTACGGTCTGGAGCTGATGGTTGGGGAGGAGAGTGCCCAGCTTTCTTCGGGAGGCACGGCAGGTGCAATGGAATTCGTAGTCGGGATATTCCATCTGATACATCTGGAATACGGCCTTCAGGCATCCTTCATCGAAGGGGGCATTGTGGGCTACCAGGGGCAGACCTTCTATCTTGGGCGCTATCTCTGCCCAGACTTTCGGGAAGACATCGGCATTCATCGTGTCTTCCAGGGTTAACCCGTGAACCCGGGTATTCCAATAAGAGTAGTACTCCGGTTCGGGCTTGATGAGGCTGTAGTAGCTGTCTGCAATCTCACCATCCCTCACAATCACAATGCCCACCGAGCAGACGCTTGTACGCTGCTGGTTGGCCGTTTCGAAATCTATCGCTGCAAAATCTTTCATCGAATTAAGTATTAATGTTTTTATTTTAGGTACAAAGATACGATTTTTTAGGCTCAATCATCTTAAAAATATAAGATTTAAGAAAGTTTTAGGATGAATCGTCCTAAAACTTTTTATCTATCCCCATATTTAGGTATTTCTGCGAAACCATCATTTTTAGGTATTGCAGATTACGGGAAAAGGGCGTATCTTTGCACCCGAAAATATAATGTAACTAAAAGAGATTAAGGACAAATGAAAACAACAATCGTAATTTATGGCTCTTCCACTGGCTCATGCCAGTCGATTGCCGAAACCATCGCCTCTAAGTTGGGCGTGGAAGCTGTAGATGTAGCTAACATCGATGATGCTACTATCACAAGTCATGAGAATCTTCTTCTCGGTACTTCTACCTGGGGTGCCGGTGAGATGCAGGATGACTGGTATGATGGCGTGAAGACATTGAAGAGTGCTGGCTTGGCTGGCAAGACTGTGGCCCTGTTTGGTTGCGGCGACAGCGAGTCTTACCCTGATACATTCTGTGGCGGCATGAAGGAACTCTATGATGCTGCCGTTGAGGCTGGCGCTACCGTATTGCCTGGCGTTTCTACTGACGGATACACCTATGATGACAGTGAGGCAATTGATGGCGACAAGTTCCTGGGACTCGCACTCGACGAGGTGAACGAGGACGACAAGACTGAGGAGCGTATAGATGCCTGGATTGAGGCTATCAAACCAGCGTTATAATTTAAAATATATCTTTCAAGAATTAGAGAATGATGGAATTCTCTGATTCTTGATTTTAAACTTGATTAATTCGGATAGTATGCAGCAGGAAATCGCAACACCAGTAGATTTGAAGGTTCTGATGAATCATATATATGAATATAAGAAGGGCGTGCGCCGCCTGGTGCTCTACACCTTCAACAAGAAATATGAGTCTTTTGCCATAACAAGATTAGAGCGTCAGAACATTGATTATATCATCCAGCCGGTTGGCAACGACCGTCTGAATCTCTTCTTTGGTAAGAAGGAATGCCTGGATGCTATCCGCATGATAGTTACCAAACCATTATGCCAGCTTACGCCGGAAGAGGATTTTATCCTGGGTGCCATGCTGGGATATGACATCTGCGCCCAATGCGAACGCTATTGTGAGCGGAAGAAGAAGGTTTGCTAAGCTTTTCTTTCATCATCGTAATGTTTTATGTTTATAAGTAGAAAGAGCGTGATTGCCGTGATGGTGATTACGCTCTTTCTGCATATTTCGGAATAATTCCTCTTTTTGATGCCTGTTCTGACGGAATAATTCCTGTTTTTACCCCTTATTTTAACGGAATAATTCCTCTTTTTGAGGGTTGAAATGAAAGAAAAAGTCCTGAAAGCACTACTTATTTATTAGTACAGACTATATCAATGCGTTTAATCTGATACCAACTTCTAAGTATAAAAAATGTGAAAATCACAATTTCTCGGTATTGTACAATTTCTAAATAAGCCTTACCTTTGCAGCCCGAAAAAAGGAATAGATATGAAAAAAGGATTAGGAAAAATCAGAAAGATTAAAAAGAAACACATCTTCCTGGCCTTATTGGCTGTGATTGTTCTGGGAGGTCTGGCGAAGGCTTACTCTGCCTGGGTGGGTACTACCCGCATCGCTTTCCTTAACTATCAGGCTATTGCGCTGGGACAGATTTCGCATGCCAACGACAATGCGATGATTAAACTGAGTGAGATCACAACCGATGATTTCGATCATCTGGATGATTACGATATGATTATCGTGAATGGTATGGGACTCAGAATCGACGAGAACCAGCGCAAGCAGTTGGAAGAGGCTTCCTACAAGGTGCCAACCCTGACTCATGCTGCTACCAACCCAGCCAACAATATCGTATCAGTAGATAACTTCGATGCCGATTATCTGATGCAGTACATCGAGAACGGCAGCAAGAAGAATTATCACAGTATGCTCGCTTACATCCGTAAGTTTATCGACGGAAAGAAGTTCATGGCTCCAGAACCGGAACGTGTGGATGAGCGACCAGACTATCTCCTGACTCATTTCGACCCGAAGGATGAAAAGGGCGATGAGCTGGGTTTCAACAGCATCCGCGAGTACAATGCATTCCTGGCAAAGAACGGTTTATATAAAGAAGGTGCTCCTACCATCTTGCTCACCGGTTTTATGGGTGCGGCTCCTGATATGGAAAAAGCTTTCGAGAAGAAGGGATTCATGGTGTATCGCATCAATAAGCTGCAGAGCTTTATTGCCGGTCATCATGCCGACAGTATTCAGGCGAATGCCGTAGTTAATATGGCGCATGGCAGGTTGGGCGATTACTTCGTAGAGTTTCTGAAGCAGAAGAATATTCCTCTGTTCTCACCTCTTAATATCAACCGTTTGACCACCGATTGGGAGAACGACAAGCAGGGAATGAACGGCGGCTTCATGTCGCAGAGCATCGTGACTCCGGAGATTGATGGTGCCATCCGTCCATACGTGGTTTTCGGACAGCGCATCAACAAGGAGGGCTTGCAGGAGGTTTACGGCATTCCAGACAGAATGGAGAGTTTCGTAGAGAGCGTGCAGGGCTATGTGAATCTGAAGAACAAGAAGAACAGCAGCAAGCGCATCGCCATCTTCTACTTCAAGGGTCCGGGTCAGAATGCACTTACCGCTTCGGGAATGGAAGTGGTTCCATCGCTCTACAATCTCCTGGTTCGCTTGAAGAATGAGGGATATAATGTAGGCAAGTTGCCTGCCAATCCTCAGGAACTGGCAAAGATGATCCAGGCTCAGGGTGCCGTCTTCGGAACCTATGCCGAGGGGGCTTATACCCAGTTCCTGAAGTCTGGACATCCAGCTCTGGTTACCGCCCAGCAGTTTGCCGGATGGACCCAGAAGGCTTTGTCTAAGAAGATGATCAAGGAGATGAATCAGCTCTATGGTTCCTTCCCTGGCAAATATATGGCTACCGATGACGGTAAGCTGGCGGTGGCAAGACTGCAGTTCGGTAATGTGGCTCTGTTTCCACAGGTGATGGCAGGCGTGGGAGGCGACTCCTTCAAGATTGTGCATGGCACCGACCAGGCACCTCCTTACACCTATGTTGCCTCTTATCTCTGGGCACGTTATGGTTTTAGTGCCGATGCACTCATCCATTTCGGAACCCACGGTTCGCTGGAATATACCCCGAGAAAGCAGGTGGCACTCGGCAGCAACGACTGGAGTGACCGATTGATTGGTGTGGTTCCACATCTTTATATATATACCATCGGCAATGTGGGCGAGGCGATGATTGCCAAGCGCCGCACCTATGCCCAGACCCAGAGCTATCTCACTCCTCCTTTCAAGGAAAGTGAACTGCGACAGACCTATAAGCAGTTGAGCGATGCCATCCAGTCTTACGAAAAGAAGGCATCTACGGAACAGTCGCTGAAAGTGAAGGCGCTGACCGTGAAGATGGGAATCGCCCGAGAACTGGGTCTCGATGCCAAGCAGATGAACAAGCCTTATTCTGCAGATGAAATAGCGAGAGTAGAGAACTATGCAGAAGAGTTGGCTAACGAGAAGATTACCGGCAAACTCTATACTTTGGGTGTGCCATACGATAATGATGATGTCCGCACCAGTGTCTATGCGATGGCTACAGATCCTATTGCCTACGGAATGCTGGCAGTAGATAAGTTGAAAGGTCGTGCCCAGGAGGGTGTGGAGAAGCACAAGCAGCTTTTCGACCGTCTTTATCTGAGCAAGGCACGCAATACCGTGACCCAGCTTCTGGGTTCTGCCTCGGTTTCTGATGAATACATCTGCCGTTATGTAGGAATCACTCCTGCCGAACTCCAGATGGCTCGCAAGGTTGAAGCGATGCAGGCAGCTCCGGATCCTATCCAGATGATGATGCAGATGGCAGACCAGATGGATGGAATGAAGGAGGCGAAGCCGAAGAGGGTGGACCACCGTACGGTAAGCGAGCTCCGTGCTGCCAAGGTTTCTCATAAGAAGAAGATTCCGCAGATGAGTCGTGAGGCTTTTGAGAAGATGGAGCAGACCGGTCGCTTCCCGGACAAGATGATGGAAGCCATCAAGAAGGGACAGAAATGGTATCAGGAGGATTTGAAGAAGGCGAAGATGGCGAAAGTCGGCAAGGGAAAAGCATCTCAGAAATCTTCTAAAGATAAAGGTATGATGATGTCGAAAGCGCCAAAATATACCCGTCAGCAGATTCATCTGGCTCAGGCGATTACTACCGTAGAGCATGCCTTGCAGAATGTAGGCAAGTATTCGGAGGCGCTTCGTCAGAGTCCGCTCAACGAGATGTCTTCTCTGATGAATGCCCTGAATGGCGGCTTTACCGCCCCATCTCCAGGTGGTGATTTGATTGTGAATCCGAACACTCTGCCTACCGGTAGAAACCTCTTCTCCATCAATGTGGAGAATACGCCATCGGAGGATGCCTGGGAGAAGGCGAAGGAACTTTGCGACAATACCATCAAGATGTATTGCGAGCGACATAAGGGTGAATATCCTCGTAAGGTGAGCTATACGCTCTGGAGTAGCGAGTTTATCGAAACAGAGGGTGCTACCATCGCTCAGATTCTCTATATGCTCGGTGTAGAACCGGTAAGAGATGCCTTCGGTCGTGTTACCGATCTGCGTCTCATCCCATCCAAGCAGTTGGGCCGTCCTCGCATCGATGTCGTGGTTCAGACTTCCGGTCAGCTCCGCGACCTTGCTGCATCCCGTCTCTTCCTCATCAACAAGGCGATAGAGATGGCGGCAAATGCCAAGGGTGATAAGTATGACAACCTTGTGAAAGCCGGTGTTACCGAATCGGAACGGGTACTCGTAGAGAAGGGTATGTCGCCAAAGGAGGCCCGCGAGGTGAGTATGTATCGAGTGTTTGGTGGCGTAAACGGCAACTATGGTACCGGTATCCAGGAGATGGTAACCGCAGGCGACCGCTGGGATAAGGAGAGTCAGATTGCCGAGGTCTATATGAACAATATGGGTGCCTACTACGGTGATGAGAAGAACTGGGAGACCGTTCGCAAGGCAGCTTTCGAGGCAGCGCTGACCCGTACTGATGTGGTAGTTCAGCCACGACAGAGCAACACCTGGGGTGCCTTGAGTCTCGACCACGTATATGAGTTTATGGGAGGTATGAACCTCGCAGTGCGCAACGTGACCGGTAAGGATCCGGATGCTTATCTCGCCGACTATCGCAACCATAGCAATATGAGAATGCAGGAGGTGAAGGAGGCAATTGGCATCGAGGGCAGAACCACCATCTTCAATCCAGCCTATATCAAGGAGAAAATGAAGGGTGGAGCCAGCAGTGCCAGCACATTCGCCGAAATCGTAACCAATACCTACGGCTGGAATGTGATGAAGCCAAAGGCAATCGACAAGGAGATGTGGAACGAGATCTATAATGTATATGTCAAGGACAAGTACAATCTCGGAACCAAGGAATTCTTCGACAAGCAGAATCCGGCAGCGCTGATGGAGATGACCGCCGTGATGATGGAGAGTGCCCGAAAGGGAATGTGGAAGGCTACTCCTCAGCAGCTCAAGGACATTGCCAAGCTTCATACCGAGACCGTGAACAAGTATAAGCCTTCATGCTCCGGTTTCGTCTGCGACAATGCCAAGCTACGCAACTATATCGCCAGCAAGACCGATGCTGCTTCTGCCAAGGAATATCAGCAGAATGTAGAGCAGATCCGCGATGCTGAGGCTGCGAAGAACAGCAGCGACAAGGGTATGGTGATGAAGAAGGAGACGCTGAATGAGGAAGCTCAGAAGACCACTACTGTGGTGAGCGGCATCGTAGTAGGTGTCATCGTCATCGTAGCATTCGTTGTGCTCGCAGTATATTTGCGACGTCGTCGCAAAATGATGAGTGAAGAATAATTCAACACTTAACAGTGAAGAATAATTCAACATTCAACATTTAACATTCAACATTTTAAAAAAAAATGGAGACATTAGTTTTAGTAATGATGATATTGGTTTGCTTCAGTTTTGTGCTGAAGCAGACCTTCCACGGAGTGAAGGAGATTATGATCATCTCGGTGCTTGTAGCCTTCTTCGTGGGAATGACCTGGCCATTCGCCATCGAGCAGTCGAAGACGCAGATTGCGGCCTGGATAGCCGACCAGAAGCTGATGCTCGATATGGCGGTGCTGCTGAGTATCGACGTGGCACTCACGATGCTTTTCTGTGTGCACCACGTAGATCTGAAGACTTCGGAACATGTGAGTCGCCGCAAATGGGTGTTCTTCATCTTCCTGAAGTATTTCCCGGGTTTGCTGGTTTTCCCAGTGCTTTTCAGTGTTCTGGTGATGACCATCTTCCTGCTTCCCGGCGTATCGTTCCAGGTAGTGGCATGGGTGCTTGCCGTAGTGCTGCTGGTCTTGACTCCGGTATTCACCTACGGTTTGAGATGGCTCTTGCCGGAGCGACCAATCCGCTTGGAACTGCTTTTCTTGGTAGAGGTGCTGCTCGGATTGATGGGCATCATCGGTACGGTGAATGGCAGGACAGCGGTGGCAGGATTCAACAGTTTCGATGCCCTCTCGCTTCTCGGCGTCATCGCCATCGTCATCGTAGGAATGGCGATAGGATGGGGCTGCTATCGCATCAAGATGCAGCGCTTATCACAGAAACTGTAAAGGCGCAAGCCAACTTAACATTCAACATTCAACATTTAACATTATAAAAAAGATGAATTACATATCAGACGTATTGTTTTGGATTTCCACAGGCATGCTGGTTCCTGTGATTATTTTGTTGATTTTCTTCTTCCTCAGAGCCTTGCTGCTCCTTGGAGGTTTCTTCGGACAGTATCTTGTAAAGCGCAAGTCGGGTGCGGAGATTCGTGAACAGATGAATACCCTGACACTCGATAACATTGATACCCTGGGCGATCGCTTGCCAAAGAACAAGCAGGCTGTCATCGTTTCCTATATGAAGAAACTCGTGGACAACCGTCAGAGCAAGGCGCAGGTAAACCGCATCCTCGACCAGTATGCCCAGTTTGTTGAGAAAGATCTTTCTCTTCCTTCTACACTCCTGAAGATGGGTCCGATGCTCGGTTTGATGGGTACCTTGATTCCGATGGGTCCTGCCCTGGTAGGTCTTTCTACCGGCGATATTGCTTCGATGGCTTACAACATGCAGGTGGCTTTCGCTACCACCGTAGTGGGATTGTTCTCTGCTGCCATCGGTTTTGTAACCAAGCAGACCAAGAACCGCTGGTATACCGAGGATATGAGCAACCTCGAGTTTATGGCAGACCTGATTGATGAGAAAAAGTAACTCCTTAACATCTTGAAAAGAATATGAGACAAAGACGTAGAAGTCGTCTCTCGCATGATGGCGAGGATGATGATCCGATGAGCGTAGTGAGCAACCTTTTCGATGTGGCGATGGTATTTGCCCTCGCCCTGATGGTAGCCCTCGTTTCGCGCTATAATATGACGGAAATGTTCAGCAAGGATAACTTCACGATGGTGAAGAACCCTGGCAAGGAGAATATGGAAATCATTACCAAGGATGGACAGAAGATAAATCGCTATACTCCTTCTGAAGACCAGAGCAATAAATCTGGCAACAAGGGAAAGAAGGTGGGCATCGCTTACCAGCTGGAGAATGGCGAAATCATCTATGTTCCGGAAGATAAATAAATGGGGATTACAAATCCCCTTGAACAGAAAATATTATTGTAACTAAAAGAAAAATAAAGAAAAATGAAAAAGTTTAAGACAATGATGGCCATGATGTTGGCTTTGGTTTCTATGTGTGTAGCATTCAGCTCTTGCAGCAGTGATGATGATGATACAGTGGCAGCTGCCAAGGAGATTGCTGGTACATACACCAGCTCTCTGGATATGACCGTAATGGGTCAGGCTTCTACATACGAGAATCTTACCATGAAGATTGAGGCTGTTGATGATGCTACCGTCAAGGTTACATTGCCTGCTTGCGGCGAGGGCATGATGGCTCTTCCTGCTCTGGAGGTTCCTGCTGTAAAGGTTTCTGGTTCCAATGGTGCTTATGCATTCGCTCAGGAGAACTATGCAGGTACTATTACCGTGAATGGTGCAGAGAAGAAGTACACAGTTACTTTGCAGGGTACATTGAAGGACAAAACCCTGACCGTCAACTATTCTGTGCAGTATGGCAAAATGCCTATGCCAATGATTGGTAAGTTTGTTTGTACAAAATAAAAGGATTGTTTCAGGATAAACTTTGATATAATTCGATGAAACAAAAGATATTCGCACTATTCCTGATCCTTTGCGGATTGTGCCTGAATCTGAAAGCCGAAACCCAGGGCGATGTCGTGGGTAGGGTGCTCGATGATTCGGGCGCACCTCTGGCGGGTGCTACCGTCCAGATTTTGCATGCAAAGGATGGGGTAACAACTGATGAAGACGGATATTTCCGCATTCCTTACAGCAAGGATGGAGCGGTGAGAGTGAAGGTGAGCTTTGTGGGCTATCAGACTCAGACTTTCGTACTGAAAGCGGATGAGAGAAAAGGTGAGCAGCATGTGCTTCGCCTTCAACCGGATGCTACTGCCCTCGATCAAGTGGTAGTTACCGCAACCCGAACTCCGAAGGCTTTGAAGGATGCTCCTGTGGTAACCCGTCTGATTACCGCCAATGATATCAAGATTGCAGATGCTACCAATATCCAGGACCTCCTCACCGAGCAGATGCCGGGTCTGGAATTCGGCTATGCCATGAATCAGGAGACTTCTCTTAACATGAATGGTTTCGGTGGAAATGCCGTGCTCTTCCTCGTAGATGGCGAGCGATTGGCTGGCGAAACCATGGATAATGTAGATTATAGTCGTCTGAACTTGGATAATGTAGGACGTATCGAGATAGTAAAGGGTGCAGCTTCGGCGCTCTATGGCGCCAATGCCGTAGCCGGAGTCATCAACATCATCTCCCGTGAAAACAGCGAGCCTTGGACTGCTAATGTCAACACCCGCTACAACGACTTCAACAAGGAGTGGCGCCATGGTGGAAGCTTCAGCTTCAATGCCGGAAAGTGGAATTCGCAGACCAGCATCCAGCGCACCACATCGGATGAGGTTCAGCTCACCAGTCCTTTCGATACAGAATCCAACATCCTCCATATCTATGGTGGAGAGACCTTCAATGTGAAGGAGCGTCTTACCTACAAGCTCTCTAACAAGGTGAAGCTGATAGGTCGTGGCGGTTATTTCAATCGTATCAGCAAGCGCAGCAACTATGATGATCATTACATGGATTATTCTGCCGGACTGAAGACCGTGATGAATCTTTCGGAGAATAATAATCTGGAGATTTCTTACGGCTTCGACCAGTATGACAAGGCTCGATATGTGAATAATGAGCGTACTCACGACCACGATTATACCAACCGTCAGAACACCGTCCGTGCCCTCTATTCTCATATCTTCGGCAAGAATACATTGACGGTAGGTGCAGATTTCCTGAACGATTATCTTACCACCTATCAGTTTGAGGATAATGAATCAAAGAATCAGAATTCATGTGATGCCTTCGCCCAGTTCGATTACAATCCTTTGCAGTGGTTGAACATCGTGGCAAGTCTTCGTCATGATTACTTCTCTGCATCCAGCCAGCATGCTACTACCGGTCGTCTGGCTCTGATGACCAAGTGGAAGGGTTTCTCCGTCCGTGCCAACTATGCCGGCGGATTCCGTGCCCCAACCCTCAAGGAGATGTATATGAACTTTGATATGGCAGGCATGCAGATGATTTACGGTAATCCGGATCTGAAGCCGGAGAAGAGCAACAACTACAACCTGGCGCTGGAGCATACCGGAAGGGTGAAGAATGCTGGCTTCTTTACCGGTCAGTATAGTCTTACCTTGATGGGCTATTATAATAAATATGATAAGCGCATCACTACCGAGGATTATGCCGATTATATCCCGGGAACCGGTCAGCCGGATGTGGCTTCCCGTTATTGCAACGAGGATGGAGTAGAGGTGAGCGGCATCGACTTCAGTGCCCAGTACCGTTCGGATATGGGACTCGGTGTGAAACTCGACTACAGTTATCTCCATGTGGGTGGCAGAAGTGTAGATTCCCAGTTCTCCCAGCCTCGTCCGCATTCTGCAACCTGGCGTCTCGACTACGATCGCCAGCTCTGTTCGTTCTATCGCATCAATGCCGCTCTGTCAGGCAGATACCTGTCTGCTCCTGATACGAACATCAAGAAGCATGACAGCAGTTATCAGTTGTGGAAGTTCACGCTTCAGCAGCGATTCCTGGATGCCGTCAATCTGAATTTCACGGTAGATAATCTTTTCGGTTATACGCCAAAGAACTATTATTGGAGTTCTGCGATGACCACCGGCCGCACCTTCACGGTAGGCCTTTCTATCGATATCGACCGTTTTGTAAAGGTATTCTAATAAAAATAGCAGGGTGGACCAGTCTTCCATCCTGCTTCTTTTTTATTAATAGCACCCCTCTAACTGTATAAAAACAGGTAGTTAGGGCGGTGCTGTCGCATTTTTAATGTACGCTTTGGGAACTGATACTGCCCCCATGAGATAGGGGAGGAAGATAGATGAAAACATTGAAAAAACGCCCTAGAAATATCTCTTCTTCATTTTCTTCAAGAATTCCTTGGTGATAGGGAAGCCGGAGGCATCACCTATTACGGAGTCGGTAAAACAGAAGGGACATTCAGCTGTAGGCGGCTCATCAGGGAGGTAATCCGTGATTTCGGATGGCGAGAAGATTTCGCAGCAGAAGAAACAGCCGCACTTTTCAGACTTCTCTATCTGTTCCTTGTTGCTGAAACTGCAATCGTGAGCCTGGCGGAAGATCCTGTCTTTCTCTTCCTCTTCTTTCTGCTTTTTCTCAGCCTTCTCCAGATACCCCTTGAATCGTCTCTGAAGATAGAGCGGCACATGATAGTGAGGGGCGAAGACATACAGCGACGGAACGTGGTTGTGGTATTCGTAGCCGGGACCATCTATCACGGTATAGCTGTCATCCGTTTCATCGTATGGCAGTTCATCCAATCCCCTTTTATCCTTGGCAGCCTGGTTTCTCTCCCAGATCCATTCGGTGGTAAGCGGAGTACCGACGACGATGGCAAGTTTTACCTCATCGCCACGATATATTTCCACGATGTCACCTTTCTGGAATCTAATCTGTTCTGCGTTTCTGCCTCGGAAGGTCTCGTCAGGATGACGGTCGTATGCAGGCAAATCGCAGACTCCGGGATAGTAAATGCTGAAACGCGAACAGCAGTAAGACTGGTCGATCAGTTTTCCTTCCCCATCATACATCCTTTCCGAAAGACATTCGCGGTCGTAGTGCAACAGTCCCATTGGAATCTCCGAGATATAATAGCAGAAGGTATCCAGCGGATAGTCGTCTTCCTCCTTCATCTTCTTGCGGTAAAGGACATCCTGGTGCATCAGACTCTCTGCCTCCTCCAAAGTTGTGGTGAAGGCTTGCGGACAATAGGTATTCACCTTATATTTCGGATAATGTGAACGCTTCTTCTCCTCCAGCTCTTCCGTTTCTAAAACTTCGAGCTTGAAGATGGCAGGAACATCCCGATGCTGTGGATGTTCAGCCAATTGCTTGAATTCTTCGTATGTCATGGGATGGTTATCTTAAGAAGTTAAGGTCAATCTTGGGTCTAAGTTTAGGTATTCTGATACCTTCAGAGTCTTTGCCTTCTTGATTGTTAAGATTCCTTTTGGTGATAGTTTTATGAATTTTCAGTTTTCTCATGTCCGACTTGCCGTTAGCTTTATGGTTCCACCAAGGCTTGGGATATGCATGTCTTTTTTTGTATCTCGTGCCATCGCAGTTCTGGATAAAGATTTCCAATACTAATCCATCCATTTGACAATCATGCGGGATGTTGATGGCACGTCTTTGAATATCCATTTCGTAGAAGATACTTCCGTCCTTTTTGCAGAGCACGATGTCCAGATAGTCTGGCATATCAGGTATAGTTCCAGGCTCTGACATTTGTGGTTGAAACTCCCCAAACTCTTCCTTCACATACTCGAATAGTTCCCGAGTATATTTTTCGATATCCACCCCTACATATCGAGTATAGGTGTATTTGATAATACATAAAGACATTTTATTTGCCATTTTATTCTTTCTTTTTGGTTATACCTTTATAATATAGTAATATGAAGGGAAAATTTCAAAAAAAAACGCCAATATTTTGAAAAAAAAGTATTGGCGCTTGATTATTGAATTAGCGGCTTATAAGTCCGCCCTAACTATGTTAAAAAAGGTAGTTAGGGCGGTGGTATCCTAAGTGAGGTAAGGATGAGTGCCCTTTTCTTAGTCTTTTAATGTAGCCAAAGGTATAACCTTTACTCCATCTTCCCTGGTATAAGCCATTTCGCCTCCTGTCATGACAATCAGCAGGTCTGGCTCTCTGAGTGGCATCTGATGCTCTGTCTTGTTCTTCTCACGAATCAGATCCCGTAGTTGCAGGAGATGCTTGGCACCATCTTCTATCTCCCGACTACCCAACTTGCATTCTATCAAGGCATAGCGGCCATCTGCAAGATGAAGCACGATGTCTGCCTCCAGGTCATAGCGGTCGTGATAGTAAGAGACTCTACCTCCCAAGGCTTGCGAATATACCTTCAGGTCGCGAATGCACATACACTCGAATATGAAACCAAAGGTTCGAAGGTCTAATTCCAGATTTCTTGGTGACATACCCAAAGCAGCAACAGCTATGGAAGGATCTACAAAGCAACGCTTGGCTCCCGAACGGATTGCAGCGGCTGAGCGGATTGCCGGACACCATGCCTCCACATCTTCTATGACAAACAATCGTTGCAGGGCAGAAACATAATCATCAAATGTTGGCATCGACGTTTTCTCCATTTCTACCGTGATGTCTGCCAACATCTTGGATTTCTTGACGAGGGTGCAGATGTTCCGGGCATAAGAACGCATGATGAGTCGAGCCAAAGCTGGCTGTCTTCTTACGCCATCTACCCTCGATATATCTTCATCGCAAATCACATTTACGTAATCCTGTGCTATCAGTAATTGTGCCTCCTGCGAAGTGACGTCCAGTGATGCTGGCCAACCGCCTCGGCAAGCAGCGAAAATCAGTTTCTCCACGGTCATGTCTGACAGAAATCCATCAATATCGTAAGCTGGGTCATCAAACAATAAACGTAAAGATATGGAGCCTGTTGATTCCTTTGACTCATAAAGGCTCATAGGATACATGGGCATCTTGGAGATGCGACCAGTACCCGTATGCATGATTTCTCCGTTTTTGTCTTCGACGACTGTAGAACCGGTTAAGATAAACTGACCTTTCTGTTTTCGCTCATCTACGGTATTCCGAACAGCATCCCATAAAACTGGTGCTACCTGCCACTCGTCTATCAGTCGTGGTGTTTCGCCTTTGAGCAGCAAGGATGGTTTGGTGCGTGCCGTCGCCAGATATCCTTCACGCTTATCTGGATCTTGCATCTTGATTACGCTCTTTGACTGCTGCATGGCCGTAGTGGTTTTTCCGCACCATTTTGGTCCAACAATCTGTACTGCTCCAAAGGCTTCCAGACGAAGTTGGAGCATTCTGTCTGCTATTCTATCTAAATACTTCATGTTCAATATGTTTTTGTTTGCAAAGATAGTAATAAATAGTGGAATCTACAAATAATTTTGTATTTTTGTGGTATTTTATTTTGTGTTTTAACGGTATTTTACTTTGTATTTTTGCGATACTTTACTTTGTGTTTTTGCGGTAAACGGTATTTTAATGTCCGTTTTCATAACTGATACTATTCTTAGGAGGAAAATAAAAAACACTCATGGCATTCGCTATTATATCAATAGGAAAGCCATGAGTGTAATTGGTTTATTGAAGTCTTAATTTCCTTGAACCTGTCCAACTTACTTTGCTGATAGATTCTGAGGAAAGTTCAAGTGTCTTGTAATCTTTGGAAACGGTACCTCGTAGGACTAAATCGTTGGCGTAAACGGTTATGTCATAGCCATTCGCTTCCCATTCTCCACTCCAAGTGGCGTCGTCTTGCAAGGTTTCCTTGATGCTGACTTTGCCATTGTTCTTGAAGGTAATGCGCAATGACTCAGTAAATGTGCTCTTATCCAAGTCTCTTTCGTCATCATATACGATGTCGTCTTCTACTTGGCGAGTTACCTTATATACCATTTTCCCTCTTTGTGCAACTGTGTCGCTAAAGATTTTTGTAGAGTCTACTTGTGGCTCTACTTTTTCGGAAACGATGGTGTCTTTTATCGCCGTACTGTCTACGGTTTCTGCATCTTTAGTCTGTTTGTTGCCACAGGCGGTAAATGATGCGACTAGGCAAACGCCTAATGCTGTGATAATAGAATGTCTCATGAGGCTTGTTATTTGATTTCCTTTACAATTTTTGCGGATGCTGCACAGTCCTTGGCTCTAACCAGAGTGATGTCACCTTCATAACTGTCTGGCAAAAGGTCAAAGTTGAGATGATCACATTCAGCAAAGCCGTTCTTCATGTGATAACTAACATTTGTGAGAAACTTCTTGCCGTTTTGTATCAAAACCAAGGCATCTCCTTCGTGTTGACCATCAAATGCATCTGCATAATCTTTCTTGACACCAGGCTTCTGTAATGCCTCCTTTACAGACATTCCAACAGCCAAATTATTTGATTTAGCAATACTGTCTGCTTTTGCAATACTATCAGCACGAGCTATGCTATCGCATCTGGCAATACTGTCTGCTTTAGCTTGTGCTATGGCAACTGAGTCTATTCCGTTTTCAGAACTGTTTCTATTGCAGTTGGAGCAACTTATGATGCTTGTTGTGAAACATACAAACATCATGATTAAAAAATGTTTCTTTTTCATTGTCTTGTAATTTGAAATTTACACTTTATAGAAGCTACTTTCCCGTTTTGGGTATAGATCCTTATTGTAATCTAAAAACGACAGGTGTTGTACATTTGGTTCGTACAGGTATTCCTTTTAGTTTTGCTGGTGTCCATTTCGGCATAGCCTTAACAACACGCAGGGCTTCCCTGTCAAGTGACGGGTCAACACTTCTAATAACCTTAACGTCAGACATGGAGCCGTCTTTCTCTATGATACTCTCTACGATTACACGTCCTTGTACGCCATTTTCCTGTGCTACATCAGGATATTTTACATTGCTGTTCAGATAAGACTTCATTGCACTTTCACCACCAGGAAAAGATGGCTTTTCATCAACTTTATCAATTTCATTGACTTCGTTGTAAACTGACTCTTCGTTTGGATTCCAATTTACAAGTTCATCGTATTTAAGTGAGTCGCTCTGCAATTGGAAAAACAGATCTTCTAAAATGACCCCATCGGGATTAGTTTGCCATGTTATCTTCTCCTCCTTCATCTTGACGTTGTCAATCTTGATATAGATACTTCCGTTTGCAGTGATGTTGTATGAGAATGAGAGACCAAGTTTAGATATAGGTATCACGATATTTCCACCGCCTTTTCCTTCAGTATTAGCAGGTTTGAATACTATGTCCCACTCATTATTGTTCGACTTATTGTTGAAGAAATAATGGTTTTTGATTTTTTTGTTAAAGTCGTTCACCAAATTTGGGCTTGGCTTAGTGACAGTTGTTGTATTGGCTTTTTGTGTAGTGCCTCGTCTTGCTTGTCCGAAGGTTGGGCTTCCTGTTAGCATAACGAATATTGCTAAAATGATACTTTTTCCGATTTTAGAGGAAAAAGTGATGCTTAATGTTTGTAAAAATGAATGCTTCATAATAAATGTAATGCTTTTATGAGTCCACTTAATAATGTTATTAATATATGACATTTGTAACCTTTCCGTTTCTAACCTTTACGATTCTAGGGAATACCTTCCCAAGAAGATTAGCCAGTCGGAGACCATAGGAAGGGATATATTGTTTGTAAGTACCAACTAAGTCTCTGTAAGGACCATTGTATTTGTACATTTGATATCTGCTACCATCAGTCTCAAAAGTCTTGTATGCGGTAAGGATACCTTCTGGCATACCTATATAAACCTTTCCCTTTTTGATGTTGTCGTATGCTCTCTGTCCATATTTCGCTACAAGACTTTTTTCTTGTGCTATCCTTGATTTATAATTTGGTAAATTGGCCAGAATAGTTTTCATGTCTTGATTTCCTTGTTCTGCACCAATTTTCAGATACTTAACAAAGTCAGCGTAAGAAAGATATTTGCTAATGCCAAAATCATTCTCACCTTCCATTTTCAAACAATAGGCACCAACCAAAGCCTGAATTGCATCAAGGTTTTTTAGATCAGCTGCCTTGCGCAAATATTTGACTCCTTCTGGTATGTTTTTTGTTACACCCTTTTGCTTGTCACCCGCTAAGAGCATTGCACCATAATAATAGGCTGCTTGTGGGTAATTGTTTTTTACCGCTTTGAGATACCATTTCATAGCTTCCGAATCATTCTTAGCTACACCTTCGCCTTTATCATAGGAAAGTGCCAGATTGTATTGAGCCCGCGCATATTCTTGGTTGGCTGCTTTTGTATACCATTTCACGGCTTCTTCAAGGTTCTTTTCTACCCCATCGCCATTTTCATAGCAGATTCCCAAGTTGCATTGTGCCATTGGTTGTCCTTGTTCAGCAGCTTTTGTATACCACTTTACGGCTTCTTTATAGTTCTTTTCAACTCCTTCGCCAAATTCATAACAGTATCCTAAGTCGTTTTGTGCTTCAGTATATCCTTGCTCTGCCGCTTTTGTATACCATTTTACGGCTTCTCCATAGTCCTTGTATTGTACTCCATAGCCATAGTAATAGCAGTTGCCTAAGTTGTATTCTGCTTTAGCATTTTCTTGTTCTGCAGCTTTTGTGAACCATTTTACAGCTTCAGTTAAATTTTCCGTAACCCCTTTCCCATCATAATATGCTTCGCCCAGAGCATTCTGTGCTTCTGCTTCGCCAGACTTGGCTTTTAGCATGAGGGTGACAATGTTGGTTGTTTGTGCAAATACTCCCGATGCTGTCGCAAAGAAGAGTATCATGATTAGATAAATCTTTTTCATATTCTTCTTGTTTTTAATTGTTATTATTCCCAATATTGTTTACAAGTGTAAATGTATCATATCTAATAGATGGTTTGCAAAAATTGCGTTCCAATAGTTTGCAATAGGTGAGCCCTTAGGCAAAACAGGCATCTCTTGAAAATATGGATGCGTTACAACCATTGTATATTGATGAGTCCTTGCAAAATTTTTGAGATAGGCGAATGTCCCATGTTTTGTACGACAACATCCAACGATGATTTTGATAGTTGGAATGCTTGCTACAATATTATACCAATCTTCAAATCTACTATCGACTCCATCACCAATGGTAATAACTGCAATTTCTGCCGTTCCATTGCGTTGTAGAATAGCCAGTTGCTCTTTCTTGAGATTGATGGAACGGCTATCATAAAGCCATCCTTCACGATGTGAAATTAAAAGTTCTATCAATCTGGTAGCACTTAGTGTCTTGCCATGATTGCCTAATGCGCTGATGGCTATCAGTAGCTTTTCTGGCTTTGTATTTTCTAATTTTTCCATAAGCTAATCATTTACTTTTTGGTTATTTCATTTTTAGGCATAAAAAAGGTGCGAACCGATTTCATTCTGTTCTGAAGGTTCTGGACTACCTGTACACAAAGAATGAAAATCAGCTCACACCAAAGGGTATATATCAATGTCCATCCCGCCGAAGCGGAATGGATACAATAATACACGGTTGGGTGAACAACTTCTGTCTTCGTTCTTGTGTACAATGAATTGTCCAGATTCTCAGTACGAACTAAGCATGGTTGTTTCCTTAACATGTCTGCTGCTTGTTTAGAACAGCACTGCAAATATACCATTTTTTTTCTAAAGTTGTTCATTGTGAGCTGATTTTTTTGCAAAAATAGGTGTTTTTTCTGCTTTTTCAGCGTTCCATTCCGTTCCAAGTTCAAAATATGAGGTGTTTTTAGTCGAAATATTGGCTTTTTTGTGTGTTGGCTGGATTTGTTTCTGTATCTTTGCAGCATGGAACAGATATTACGTGAAATGATAGAAAAGATGGTGGGGCGCAAGATGGTTGTGCCTCGCGACTTCGCTTGGTTGAGCGAAAAGGTGGAGGAGCGTACCCAGCAGAGGGTGAGTGCCTCTACGCTGCGACGGTTTTGGGGATACGTGAGCGAAGGGGTTTCTGCCAGTAAGTTTACCAAGAATGTGCTGGCTAATTTTCTCGGTTATGCAGACTTTGAGGAGTTTGGATTGTCGCAAGGAACGGGAGAGCAGCAGAGTCAGATGGTTATAGGCAAGGAAATCTCATGCGATGATCTTTATGAGGGACAGATGCTCAAACTTTCCTGGCTGCCCGACAGAACCTGCATCATCAGGTATCAGGGAAATGGTAGTTTCAAGGTGGTGTCATCAGAAAATACCAGATTGGCGAAAGATGATACTTTTGAGTGCCGTCATTTCATCAACCATGAACCTGCTTATCTTCATGGCTGGAAACATGGAGATAGGGAGCCGGTCACTTATGCCATAGGTAAGAAGAATGGCATCATCGTGGAGCATTATTTGGAAGATTGAAAACTCGACAGGGTTGGCTTCACATATCTCTCAGTGGTATAAGAGGACAGTTCATAGATGATATCTGCCTTCTTGCCGTCTATGTCCTTAGAGAATGTCTGTGGATAAGTCGTTGTGATGAATTCATTACTCTGATTTACAAACAGAAAGTATGCCTCGCTCTTTTTCACAACAGACCGGATGGTGTCTATGCCGGATTCCTTCCACATCTTGTCGATAGTCTTCTTTCCCTTGGATATGAGTTCGGCGCTTTGTAAATGGGATGCAGAAGATGGCTCGGTAGCTGTTGGCTGCAGGGATTTCCGGCCATTGGAAAGTGGGGCTGGCTTCTTGGTTTGCTGGCGGATGGATGTATCCTTCTTGGCTTCGGTATGTTCAGGGGTAGTGTTTATGCTCCTCTCCGGCTGATGCAGTAATGGGTAACTGATGAAACCTAATAAGATGATACAGACCAAAGCTGCGATTCCGATACGCTTGATACCGGATGGATGGCTGTTTCTGCGAGTCATGAAATCGGCTTTGAGTTCGTCAACATTGGCATATCGCTGGGTTATGGGAGCCTTACATCGTTTGATGATGGCAGTGTACGGTTTGCCTGGAAGTATCTTTTCCAGGATACAACCGATACTGAAGATGTCGTTGCGGATGTCTGCCTGTTGGGATACAATCTGTTCTGGTGAGATGTAGCCCGGTGTGCCGGCAGGCTGTTTGAGGATGGCAAAGTCGTCGGTATCTGAAAGTCCGAAATCGATGAGCTTTACATGATTGCCGTTATGGGTAATCATGATATTGGAAGGTTTTAAGTCTCTGTGTACTATCTGCTTGGCGTGGATGTAATGCACAGCATCAAGCAACTGGAGGAAGATGTCTTCTCCCTCAGTCTTCCTACCGCTCCAGTGTTCCAGCGTGATACCATCTATCCATTCCATTACGATACAGGTACCCATTTCCGGTATTTCTTCCATGCTGTAGGCTGATACGATGTTGGGATGCTGCAGGGATATGAGGATATCGAACTCTTTGTGCAGCAGGTTCTTGTAGTTTCCGTCTTGGCGATATGGCTCCTTCAATCCTTTGAGTACCCACCATCTGCCATAGCGCTTTGCCTTACAAAGAATGTTGAAACCTTTGCAAGGTATGGGAGTAAAGTCTGAAAATTGCTCAGACCTTCTACTTTCTTCTATGATGATTCCAGAATATGAATCCATGTTACTCAGACTGGGTTGATAATTCGGTTACAAAATTAACTAAATAGAGATACCCATCCCACAGAAGCGGGATGGATATGAGTATACATATTGGGGCAAACAACTGGAACTGTCATTCTTGTGTACTGCGAACTGTCCAGATTCTCAGTCCGAACTAAGCGTAGTTGCTACCTCTTTATGTCTGCCGCCATTACTAACGGCATTGCAAATATAGGCATTTTAAAAGAAATTTTCAAGCGGAAACGAAACTTTTAGTATTCTTTAAACTTTGACGATTGGTTCAAACTCATTCCTCCCCGAGCTTATAACTTATTTTATGTAGGAACTGGTTGTCGCAAATCCACTCTCTTTTTAATACCTGGCAGGTTGGCTATCAAATCACATCAAAGCGGTCTTTGCCATGGCTGTGCGGGATGGGACCGCCTGGGGATAGCTTGCTATGGGGACGCCTTACTATAGCTTGCTGATTGGAACCGCTGAGTATCTCTGAATCACAATGCAAAGATACGAAATCTGTGAGGAGGCAACTCACAGTTGCTCATACTTGCTCGCAGTTGCTCATACTTTTTCATAGATTCTCTTTGCTCTGGTGTTTGTAAGCCCTTTTACATGCCTTGCTTGGTATCACTTCTAAATGCCTGGCTTGTTTGATTTTTAAGGGCTTTATGATTGGATTGCGGTTCGTAAACCAGGGGGTTACAGGGCGTAAGTCCCTGACTTTTGCGTCGTAAGTGCCTGACTTTTGCATCGTAAGTCTTTGACTTTTGATTCGGAAGTAACCTGCTTCTGGATGACAGGGTGACACTTATGACAGTGATTTCTGAAGATTTACTCTCGCGCGGGCAGGCAGGAAAAATCAAGCCGAAAGTTCCTGCCTGCCCGCGTGCGAGGCGAAAAGTTGAAAAACTAGTGTCATCGTGTCACCGTGTCACCGTGAACAGAGCAGAAGATGTTTGGTATCGCTCTTTGGCTTCGGACACAAATTCCCCTGTCTCCGCCTCCGTTAGCTTTCGGAAGTAGAGATCCACAAATTACTGTTTTTGTCGTGGCGCCTCCAAAGTGGTAATCTTTTGCAAAGATAGAAAAAATAAAATAAATGAGAGTTCCCACTATGGGAACTCGTAATGATATTTATTGATTTTTATAATCTTTTAAATGATAAAGGCTAGAATTTACAGTTAATAGTTTATAGTTAACAGTTTACAATTAATAGTTTATAGGTTGCTGTTTTCTGATGATTTTGGGTAATTGGCTGATAATTTGCAGATTTATTCTGATTTTCTTGGTGGTTTCGTAGAAAAAGCGTATTTTTGCGGAAAAGTTGAACGTTTTAAAGGAGATAATTATGAATATAGTTGCTTTAAGTAATAGGCTTGCAAGTAAGGTTCCTCATTGGCATGAACTCGAAAAGTTAAGTAAGGAAGATAAGATAGAGGTTATTGCTTTACTTTCCATGTCGATAGCTGATGCAGAGGAAATTAAAACGCCAGCAGATAGGACTAAAGAAATGGTAGAACGTTGCTGTGGTTCATGGGTTGGCGAACAGTCGGCAGAAGATATTATAGCTAATATCAACGAGAGTAAAATGTCAAAGTCAGAACCTGTCAATTTTGGATGATATGAATTACTTGTTGGATACCAATATTTGTGTATATTTTATGAGGGGTAAACGTAATGTTGCTGCTAAAATTTCAGAAATTGGTCAAGAACATTTCTTTATCTCTGAGATGACTTTGGGAGAATTACTTTATGGGGCTCAGTGTAGCGATAGACCTTCTGAGAACATTAGAGCTGTTCATGTGTTTTGCCAGTATGTAACAATATTGCCAATGGCAAATATTTGGAATGAATTTGCTGTACAAAAGGCTTTTCTTCGTAAAAAAGGTCAACTTATTGAAGATGCTGACATAATTATCGGTACTACAGCTATCATAAATAACATGGTTATGGTTACAGAAAACGTTAAGCACATAGGGAGGCTTAATGGTATTATTGTTGTAAATTGGATGGAAAAATAATTAGCTGTAGGAGTAACCGCTCATGGTAACGGCATGATTAAAATTCCATACGGATCGGATGCGGCGCACCACGCCATAGCAGACTCCTATCAAGACCTGTTTGACAGGAACAGAAAGGCTTGATATGCAAATCCCCAACCTGCTATGGGAAAGCTGGTTGGGGAAATTATGATAGATTTTGCTTTCTTCAGATAATATCCGATTGTGAATTACAATGGATACTCCTCGAAAGCGTAGAGTACAGTGCTTAAATAACGCTCGCCGGTATCTGGCAAGAGGGCTACAATCTTCTTGCCCTTGTTCTCAGGACGTTTCGCAATCTCGGTGGCTGCAAAGGCGGCAGCACCTGATGAGATTCCTACCAAGAGGCCCTCGGTCTGAGCCAGGTCACGACCTGCCTTGATTGCATCATCGTTCTGAATATCCAATACCTCATCGATATATTCTGAAGAGTAGGTCTCTGGAATGAAACCGGCACCGATGCCCTGAATCTTGTGAGGACCGCTCTGTCCGCCGTTCAATACAGGCGATGTGGCAGGTTCTACGGCAATCACCTTCACGTTTTGATTCTGCTCTTTCAGGTACTTGGCGATACCCGAAATGGTTCCACCTGTTCCTACACCGGCTACGAAGATATCAACCTCGCCATCGGTATCTGCCCAGATTTCTGGTCCAGTTGTGGCATAGTGCTTGGCAGGATTGGCTGGGTTGGTAAACTGTCCCAGAATCACGGAACCCGGGATGGAATCGCGAAGCTCCTCGGCAGCCTTGATGGCGCCAGGCATTCCGTCCTTGCCGCTGGTCAGTCTCACTTCTGCACCGTAAGCCTTCACCAGGTTTCTGCGCTCCACACTCATGGTTTCTGGCATGGTGAGGATGAGGTGATAGCCCTTTACGGCTGATACCAGAGCCAGACCTACACCCGTGTTACCGCTGGTTGGTTCAATGATGGTGGCACCTGGTTTCAGGATGCCCTTCTGCTCAGCGTCTTCGATCATCGCAAGGGCGATACGATCCTTTACGCTTCCGCCAGGATTGAAGAATTCTACCTTAGCAATCACAGGGGTCTCCAAACCCTTGGATGCTGAATACTTACCCAATTCTACCAATGGGGTCTTACCGATTAAATCAGTAATCTGCTTATATATCTTTGCCATAATGATTTTTTTAATGTTAAGTGTTGAGTGTTGAATGTTGAATTTTAATGTTGAGTGTTGAATGTTGAATGCCGTTATTGTCCGTCAGGCAATTCAACATTTAACATTCAACATTCAACACTGAAATTACTTCACATACGTAAATGCCTCATCGAGTGCCTCAATCAGGTCGTCGATGTTCTCGATACCGATGCTCAGACGAACGGTAGAAGGATAGATGTGCTGCTCCTCCAATTCCTCTGGGCTCAACTGAGAGTGGGTGGTTGTTGCTGGGTGGATAACCAGTGACTTCACGTCGGCTACGTTAGCCAGCAAAGAGAAGATGCGCAGGTGGTCGATGAACTCCCATGCCTCTTTCTCACCGCCCTTGATATCGAAGGTGAAGATAGAACCACCGCCGTTAGGGAAGAGCTTCTTGTAAAGTTCATGGTCTGGATGAGAAGGAACGGCTGGGTGATTAACCTTAGCTACCTTAGGGTTGTTCTCCAGATACTCTACCACCTTCAATGCATTCTGAACGTGACGCTCTACACGGAGGCTCAATGTCTCCAAGCCCTGAAGAAGAATCCAGGCGTTGAATGGAGAGATGGTTGCACCGGTATCACGAAGGATGACCGCACGGATTCTGGTTACGAAGGCTGCTGCTCCGGCTACATCTGCGAATACGGCACCATGATAAGATGGGTCTGGCTTAGCGAGAGTAGGGAACTTGTCGGCATTTGCCTTCCAGTCGAACTTACCGCCATCTACGATGACACCACCGAGAGATGAACCATGACCGCCGATGAACTTGGTTGCTGAGTGAACCACGATGTCTGCTCCGTGCTCGATAGGGCGGATGAGGTATGGAGTGCCGAAGGTGTTATCGATAATCAATGGGATGTTGTGGCGATGAGCAATCTCAGCCAGCTTATCGATATCGGTTACATCTGAGTTAGGATTTCCGAAGGTCTCTGCATAGAGAGCCTTGGTATTGTCCTGGATGGCAGCCTCTACCTGCTCGAAGTTGCGAGGATCCACGATGGTGTAGCTGACACCCTGTGTGGATAATGTATGAGTGATGAGGTTATAAGTACCACCGTAGATGTTGTCGGCAGCAACGATGTGGTCGCCATTCTGAAGAATGTTCTGCAGAGCGTAGGTAACGGCGGCAGCGCCAGAAGCGACAGCCAAACCTGCTACACCACCCTCGAGGGCAGCCACACGGTCTTCGAATACACCCTGAGTAGAGTTGGTCAAGCGACCATAGATGTTACCTGCGTCACGGAGTCCGAATCTATCGGCAGCGTGCTGAGAGTTGCGGAACACGTAACTTGTGGTCTGGTAGATAGGCACCGCACGAGCGTCGGTAGCTGGATCTGGATTTTCCTGACCTACATGCAACTGAAGTGTCTCAAAGCGAAGTTTCTTTTCTGTACTCATAATCTATGTCCTTTCTTTAATTTTACGTTAATATTCAATCTTATTCATTTATATAAATTGCCGCCCAGAAATCAGATTGATGTTCTCTCTAAAAGACATTCTGATGTCCTTCTGAAAGTCATCAGACTGTTTGTTCTGATTGACGCTGCAAAGGTACGGCGATTTTCTGGATTCTGAAATAGCATATGAGTAGTATTCCTGCTACCACGTTTGTGGTATTCGGGCATTTTTTTCGATTTTTTGAGAGAAATTACAGTCTAAATCCTAAGCCGATGGTCATCGGGTAGCACTCGGGAGCCTTGGTCTTGTTGAGCAGCGGGGTTACTCCGGCACGGGCGTAGAGCATCACTCCTGAGTAGCCGGCACGGGCCTCGAGGTTCAAGCCGATAGGGTTGAGGTTGATATCGCCCGTTTCGGTATGCTTGTGCTTTCCGATGAAGTAGCGGGAATGCTCGTGCCAGCGGTATTCTACCGATGGGCCTAACGCCAGGAATGCATCATGGCATCCTATGCGCTTCTGCCACTCCAGCATGATAGGCAGGCGGAGCACATTGTAGCTGATATAGCTTTTCTTCAGCGTCTCGCCATCTATCGGAGTCATTGCTGATACCCCGTTTTCGGTGCTTAATACATAATTGTCCTTGAAATGGTGGTGTACCTGTCCGATGGAGAGAGAGGAGGTGAGCGCCATTTCGTTGGAAAGGCGGAAGCAGAGACTGGTGAGGGTGATGCCCCATTCCCACGACTTGGAGTCGCGACTGTGCATCTCGTTGTTGCCTCCCATGCTTCCCCTGCTGCCTGGCAACTGGCTGCAGCCGAAGAAGAAGGTTGGATAATGACTCTCCAGACTGCGCTTGCGTTTGCTCAAGGTCTGAGGGATGAAAGGCGAGGTGACAAATACCTTTTCTACTTCCTGACCATCTACGAATTGGGTTTCGGAAATCTTGGTCATCTCGTTGCCGTTCATCTTATATATCTTCACAGAAGTCTGTTCACCATCCTGCTTGATGACGATGTTCTGGTCGTTCACTCTGATTGTGGTGTCGTTAGCCTCTACCGAGGCTGGTGCACTGTTGCTATTGGTTTCAGCAAGGGCGAAGGCTGGCATCATGGCAGCCATCATCATTACGTTTTTGATATTCATAATACTATATTTTATGTTGTTTCTTATTCTTATTGAGAAGATTCCAGAAGGAAGATGTTGCTTCTATCTTCTGGAATAGCAGAGTTGCATGATGTCTTCGGGCGACAGATTGCCTTCTATATAAATCACGGTTCCCTTGCTTTTACTCGGGTTACTGAAGAGGATAAAGCGGTTGTTGCCATTGCTCAAGGGTGCCATCATGTAATAGCCGCTCACCATCTTGCCATTCTCCACCACCTCTCTGATCTTTTTCGCAGCTTTGCGGTCGGACTTCAGATAGTGGGCTATTTCCGTGGCATGGTTCTTATATACCAGGCTCTTGTATATCTTGAGCCTGTAACCTTTGAGTTGCGTATTCTGCATCGTAACCATCTTGCATCCCTTGGCGTGTCCGAAGCGTTGGAATATACTTTTTACGTATAGTCCCTCCTGGGCATAAGCCGAAATCGAGGCTACCACGATAAGAAGCAGTCCGATGAAGAAGCGTTTTATCAAGTTGCATCGTTTCATATTCTATACCTTATTATATATATTATACTTTATAGTTTGATTGATTGTTTCATCTAAAAGATGAATTTATTGTTTCATCATATCCAGGGCACTGAATGGATCTTCGGAATCTGCCGAAACATCTTCCAGGGCATCCAGAGCTTCGTTATGAACGAACTCCTGGTCGGTATAAACCTTTCCATCGATAACCGCATAACATTCAGGCTGAGGCTGGGCTATCTTCTGGATGCCCACAATCAGGAATGTGATGATAGCGGCGGCTGCCACAGAAGTGCCGAAATATTTGAGCCATCTGCTGCGAGAAGCTTCCTTCTTATCTATCTCCTTCTCTTCTTCTTTTAGAATTTGAGAAAGATTCATCTGTTCGAATCCGATATAGCCGAAGAGAGCGCGATAGGATTCCCATTCTTCCGGAATATCATTGGCATGCTCTTCGAAATATTTTCTGAGCGTTGCCTCTTCCTCATTGGATGTGGCACCATCCATATACTTGTCGAGCAAGTTCTGTATTCTGTTTATTTCATCATTCATAACTTTTCCTCCTTCTTTATTTTGTTCTGTTTCACGATGTTCATATAAGTCTCTCTGATTTTGAGTCGGGCTCTGGAGAGATTCTTTCGGAGATTATCGGCAGTACATCCCGTTATCTGCATGATTTCATCGGCAGTATAGCCTTCTATCTCCTTCATGCGGAATATCTGCTGCTGCAAGGGCGGGAGCTGTGCCACTATCTGCTTGATGAGGTTTACCTCGTCCCGTTGCTCTGCCCGCCGGTCTTCTATGGGTACTTCCATTACCTTGTCGGTGGTGAAGTTCCGCTCCTCATGTCGGCACTGGTCATAAAACTTGTTGCGCATGATGGTGATGGCGAGCGCCTTGAGGTTATCTTCTGCCTTGATATTCTGGCGTATGTCCCACAGCCTGAGCATGACTTCCTGCACGAGGTCTTCGGCATTGTCGTCACTCTCAGTCAACCTTAGCGCATACGCTTTCAAGTTGCTGCGCATCGGTAGGATGATATGGTTGAATTCTTCTGTTCTCATAACCTTTACATTCTATAGACGTATGAATTTGAAAAATCGGACATCTAAGAAGAGATTTTTTTCAAAAAATGCTTTCTTTTTTCAAAGAAAAATGTTATTTTTGCAGTCATAAACATAAAATTTAGCAATCGAAAACATTAAAAAACTGAATGGCTTATGGCATCTGTAGTTTCTATTATTCCCATCGTGTTGCTGTTCATCCTGATGCTCGGCTTCAAGATGGCAGGTCATAAAAGCGCCTTGCTGACGCTCGTAATTACCGTGTTGCTCGCTCTCTTCGCTGCTTCGCCGCTAGGCATGATTGCCCCGGAACATGCGGAGGACAGCGTGATCGCCCTGACGGGATGGGCGGTGGTGGAAGGCATCCTGAAGGCGGTATTCCCGATTCTCATCATCATCCTGATGGCTATCTACAGCTATAATATCCTCGTGGAAAGCAAGCAGATAGAGGTGATCAAGAGGCAGTTTACATCGATTACCGATGATAAGGGACTGCTCGTGCTGCTCCTCGTATGGGGATTCGGCGGACTGCTCGAAGGTATGGCGGGCTTCGGAACGGCGGTGGCGATACCTGCCGCTATCCTCATCGGACTCGGCTTCAAACCGATGTTCTCGGCTCTGGTTTCCTTAATCGGTAATACCGTGGCTACGGGATTTGGTGCCGTGGGCGTGCCGGTTACTACGCTCTGTAACGAGGTGGCGGAAAGCGGATCGGCTTCGGCGGCACAGATTTGCGAGACTTCGGCTTTCGCCATTATCCAGCTGGCACCTCTCTTTATCATCCTGCCTTTCATCATCCTGACGCTTACCGATAAGCACAATCTTATCAAGAATCTCATCATCGCCCTCTGGGTGGGAGTGATTTCCGTGGTAGTGCAGTTTGTCTGCGGCTATTATCTCGGTTCGGAGACTCCAGCCATCATCGGTTCGCTGGCTGCCATTATCGCCATCATCGCATACGCCAAGGTATTTGCCAGAAAGAGCAAGGTGCAGGATAAGGAAACCTTTACACTTGCCGAAAGCCTGAAGGCATGGAGCGTTTACCTTTTTATATTGATATTCATCCTGGTTTCCGGAGCACTCTGTCCTCCGGTCAATGCTTTCCTCAAAAGTCATCTGGTGAGTGCGGTTCATCTGCCAGTGCTCGACAGCACCTTTAAGTTTGGCTGGATATCCAATGCGGGCCTGATGCTCTTCCTGGGTGCTACGATTGGTGGATTGATTCAGGGATTGAGCCTTAAGAGATTGATGGTGATTCTTGCCCGTACCACGGTGAATCTGCGTAAGACGGTGGTGACCATCTGTTCGCTGATAGCCCTGGCAAGTGTGATGAACTATTCGGGAATGATTACTGCCATCGCCTCCGGACTGGTGGCAGTAACGGGAGATTTCTATCCTCTGGTTGCGCCGATGATTGGTGCCATCGGAACCTTCGTAACGGGTTCTGATACCTCTTCGAATATCCTCTTTGCCAAGCTCCAGGCTCATGTTGCCAACCAGTTGGGTATGACGGGACAGAGCACATTCTTCGGTATGGAGGGCGGTCAGGAAAACTGGCTGGTTGCCGCCAATACCACGGGAGCCACGGGTGGCAAGATGATCAGTCCACAGAGCATCGCCATCGCGACTGCAGCCTGCGATATGGAGGGAAAGGATGGAGAGATTCTCCGTTCGGCCATCCCATACGCCCTGCTTTATATCGTATTGGGCGGACTGATGCTTTACTTCGGTTGCTGATTTTCTTTTCTTATATAAAAAACTGTCCTCATCTGTTATCTCAGATGGGGACAGTTTCAGTCTTATATCTTTTAAGCATGTCTTTTCTCGTAAGCCAGACTGTGGTCGTGCTTGTCGATATCATTTTTTGACTTGCTCTTTACCACGAGCCATACACCTGAGAACACGAGGATGGCGGCTATTGCCTGCATACCCTTGAATACGGCGAGCCCCACGATGACACTCACGGTGACCGATACCAGCGGCTGCACATAGTTATATACCGAAACTACGGTAGGGCGCAGGGTCTTTTGGCCAATCATCATGCAGATGTAGCCCAGATAAGTGCCGAAGAGAACCACGTAGCCCGTTTCCCACCAAGTGCTCATCGGAACCTGGGCAAAGTCGATGCTCATCACGTGACTGATGGTGAAAGGCCATATCAGGACCGTTGCCCAGAGGAACATCCACTTGTTGATGGTGAAGAGCGAATACTTAGACAGCAGGTTCTTGAAGAGCGACAGGTAGAGGGCGAAGGAAAGCTGCGCCGACATACAGAGCAGGTCGCCCCAGATGTTTCCCACCTTGGCATTGCCAGCCGTAGCACTCGTCATGATGATGATGACGGCACCTGCGCATCCCATCAATACACCGAGCGCCTTCTTCCAGGTGATAGGCTCCTTCAATATCAGGAAGGAGAGAACCATGGCGAAGATAGGCATCGAAGTGGTCATGATACTGGAATTGCTAGGCGAAGTCATGTTCAGACCGATGGTGTAAGAACACTGGTTGAACACGAGGGCGAAGAGTCCGGCAGCAGCAAACTTGAAGATGTCTTTTACTGGAACATGCTCTTTCTTGGTGAAGAGCGAGGTGAGCCAGAAGAGAATGGCACCACCCAATACTCGGAAGCTCACCAGGTCGATGCCGTCGATGCCGTGAAGCATGGCATCCTTGCCTACGGGAGCCATCAGTCCCCAGAATGCGCCGGAACAGAAAAGGCACAGGTGGGCGATAAGAGGTCGTTTGTTATCCATTTTTTCCTTATTTCTATTTAAATCTTCCTATTTTTGAATAAAATCGAGTGCAAAGGTACAAAAATTCGAGGAATTTTGCTATATTTGCGGTATATTTTTTGAAACTTAAAGGAGTTAAGAAGTTAAGACCATAGTCTTTTTCCGTTCTTGACTATTAAAGATAGGAGATTATTCTTATGCAGAAATATGCTGATTATATCAAACAGATAGAGATTGAATCTCTCTGGAGCGGTACCAAACATATTCTTTGGAACCTCGACCGCCGTGTCAATATCCTGAGTGGTGTAAACGGCGTGGGCAAGAGTACTATATTAAATAAGGTGGTAAAGGGTCTGGCGGCTGGCGGTGAATTCCCTAGTCACATGATCAAGGGTGTGCATCTGAAGGTGGAGCCGGAGGAGGCAAAGTGGATTAGATATGATGTAATCCGCTCGGTAGATAGACCATTGATGAATGCCGAGATGATCAACAAGATAGACCTTACCCTGGTTACCGAACTCGACTGGCAGCTCTTCCAGCTGCAGCGCAAGTATCTGGATTACCAGGTGAACATCGGCAACCGCATCATCGCCGTCTTGCAGAGTGGCGAACCGGATGCAGCCTTCAAGGCTCAGAAACTGAGTGAACCGAAGAAGATGTTCCAGGATATGGTAGATAATCTTTTCAAGGATACCGGCAAGACCATCATTCGTACTGCCAACGAAATCCGCTTCAACCAGATAGGTGAGCAGCTCTCGCCTTATCAGCTCTCGGCTGGTGAGAAGCAGATTCTCGCCATCCTCCTTACCGTGCTGGTGGAGGACAACCAGTCATACGTCCTCTTTATGGATGAGCCGGAAATCAGCCTTCATTTCGAATGGCAGAAGCAGCTCATCGGTCTGGTGCTGCAGCTTAATCCGAATATCCAGATCATCATGACCACCCACAGTCCTGCTGTGGTCATGGATGGATGGACCGATAGGGTGACGGATGTGAATGATATTACGATTTCGTAATGTTGAATGTTAAGTGTTGAATGTTGATTTTTTCAGCTTATGGCTAAACGTTTAACCGATAATATCAATTCCCAGTTCTTCGAGGCAGCCAACAGGATGACCTCGAAGAAGGCTCGGCGCAAGATTGTGGCTTACGTCGAGAGCTATGATGATGTCTTCTTCTGGCGTTCTGTACTGGGAAAGTTTGAAAATGAAAAACGCTATTTTGATATCATGCTGCCTACCCGTAACCAGCATTTAGACCGAGGCAAGAAGGCTGCTATCTCCAGTATGCTGAAGGGAGTAGGTAGGGATATGATAGCCTGTGTAGATGCCGATTACGATTATCTGCGTCAGGGCTCAACCGAGTCTTCCCAGCAGATGTTGGAGAATCCTTACATCTTCCATACCTATGCCTATGCCATTGAAAACTTCCAATGTTATGCTAGAGGATTGCACGAAACCTGTGTGATGGTGACGCTCAACGACCGTCGTATCTTCGATTTCGAGCGTTTTCTTGAGTCCTATTCCCGTACTATCTGGCCCCTCTTTTTATGGCACATGCTGTTCTATGTGCGTCATCGCAAGATGTCGATGCATTTTGATATGGCGGAGTTTGATAAGGTCATCATGCTGCCTTCTGTCCGAATCCAGGATCCTAAATGGGCGATAGATTATTTGGGAAAGAAGGTGCGGGCAAAGCTGTTCCAGCTGGAGCGCCGCTTCAAGAAGTTTAAGGATGAGTTGGATGAAATGGCTTTTTACCTCAACAATCTGGGTGTAAACGAGAGCAATACCTATTTATATATTCAGGGTCATCATCTCTTCGACCTGGTAGTTAGTCCTGTCGTCCAGAGCGTCTGCGATGCTTTGCGCAACGATAGGGAGAATGAAATCCGCGACCGTGCCCTCCATTCCGAGCAGGCCCGCACCGAAATGGCATGTTATGAGAATAGTCTGGGCAAGGTGAAGATGATGATGAAGAAGAACACCTTCTACCAGTTCTCTCCCGAATTCCAGAAGATACAGGCGGATGTGGAAAAGTATTTGGAAAGGTAAAAAGGTAAAAGGGTAAAAAGGTAAAAAGAAAGCAGGCAGATGACATCCCGCCAGGCTCTTTTTACCTTTTTACCCTTTTACTTTTTTACCTTTAAAAAACCTCCAGGAACTTCAAGGTTCCTTCTACCTTCAATGTCTTGGTACTGGCAGGAACTACGATGCTCTCGCCGCCCTGGAGCGTAATCTCGTTACCCTCGTTGTCGGTAATCTTAGCCTCACCCTTCAAGCCAATCAGAATCACGAAGCTGTCCAACTCTGAATAATCCAGTGTCATTGGCTCATCGAGATCATAAACGGCTGTGGTGAAGTAAGGGCACTGTACCATACTTACACCCTGGTTCTTGGCAGGAGTGTAGTGCTGGCGATAGTCTGGCAATACGGTGTAGTCAATGCACTCGGCAGCTTCCTTGGTGTGGAGCTGACGATAGTTGCCATCCTTGTCCTTGCGCTTGAAGTCGTAGATGCGATAGGTAACATCGCTGGTCTGCTGAATCTCGACAACGAAACAGCCTGTTCCGATGGTGTGGATTCTGCCGGCTGGGATAAAGAAACAGTCACCTTCCTTCACGTTATACTGAGCCAGGGCATCGGTGATGGTATCGTTCTCTACCATCTCCTTGTACTGCTCAGGAGTAATCTGCATCTTCAAGCCGTTGTAGAGTTTGGCATCCGGCTCGCATGGCAGCGCATACCACATCTCGGTCTTGCCGCGTTCCTTACCTTGCTTCTTGGCAATTTCATCATTAGGATGCACCTGGATAGAGAGGTCGCGGTTGGCATCGATAAACTTGATGAGCAGTGGAAACTCATTGCCGAAACGCTTGTAGTTCTCTTCTCCGAGGAAGCTTCCCTTCCGTTCTGCAACAACCTCGTTGAGGTTCTTGCCCTGCATCTCGCCATCGGCTACGATGCTTTCATTTCCTGGTACTCCAGAGATTTCCCAGCTTTCTCCCACATTCTCTTGCTTTACGTCGAGATGCTTGAAAGTGATAATCTTACTGCCACCCCAGATGGTGGATTTTAATAGCGGTTGAAATTTTAATGGTTTCATTTTTACCTATATTTAGTTTATAAATGTACTCTTCAGTACGTTTTCTTACTCTCCGGTAAGGCTCTTGCTGAACCTATACCTTATTATATATAACGCTTTTTGTGCGAAATATACTTAGTCTAGTAAGCGTATTTCTTACTTCTAATATCAACTTCTCTTTTATTTTCTAACTCCCCCTCTGGGTATGTTAGTTCTCTCTCCAGAATGCTGGTGTAAAGATAACCAGCACACTGAATATTTCCAGACGACCGATGAGCATCATCAGCGAGCAGAACCATTTTGCCACATCCGGCAGTTCGCTCCACGACATGGTTGGTCCGATTTCCGTACCCAGCGTAGGTCCCACATTACCCACACAACTCAGGGTGATGGTGATGGCATTGGTATTGTCGATGCCCATGGCTATCATCGTGAACGATATCACCAGACAGATGATGAGATAAGTGGTGAGGAAGGCAAGCAGCGTAACACGCTTCTGCATCGGTACGTTCACACCATCAATCTTCAATGGCAGCACGGCGTTAGGATGCAGAATCTGGCGGAATTCATTCTTCACCATTCTTACCAGCATCACGCCACGGATACATTTCAAACCTCCACTCGTACTGCCCGAGCAGGCTCCGAAGAACATGCAGGCTGCCAATACCACCCAGGTAACATGAGGCCACACAGCAGCATCGTCGTTAAACAGACCGGTGGTGGTGATGAAAGAAACCACCTGGAAGATAGCACTTCTGAAGGCATGCTCCACATCGTAGTTGCGCATCACCATCAGCTCTACCATGATGAAGGCGCTGAATGCAGCAACCATGAATGCATAGAACTTAAACTCTGAGTTCTTGAACAGATCCTTGATTTTAAACTTGATGACGGCTGCATAGAGCAGGGTGAAGTTCACACCCGACAGGAAACAGAAGAACGTACAGATGTATTCCAGCGCTGGTGAATGGAAGAACTCGGTACTGCTGTTGTGGGTAGCGAAACCACCCGTTGCCGTCGTGCTCATCGCATAGTTGAAACTGTCGAAGAGATTCATTCCTGCCACATAGTAGGATGCGATGCAGGCAATGGTGAGCATCAGATAGATACTCCATATCCATTTGGCCGAAGTGGAAAGCCGGGGATGCAATTTCGTTTTGATAGGTCCTGTTGCCTCGGCAGCAAACACCTTGGTCTGTCCTCCTACAAGCGATGGCAGCAGGGCGATGGTGAAGAACACGATTCCCAGACCGCCTATCCATTGGGTGAGCGAACGCCAGAAAAGCAGTCCGTGGGGGAAACATTCTACATCGTCTAATATCGTGGCTCCCGTTGTCGTAAATCCCGACATGGTTTCGAAGTATGCATCGGTAAAGTTGTTGATGTATCCACTTATCATGAAGGGGAGGGTTCCGAAGAAACTGAATACAATCCATGAGAGCGTTACCACGAGATAGGCATCACGGCGCGACATTGAGTTATCGGCTCCGTGTCCTCGCCATTTCAGCACCAGTCCGCCTCCGATGGTGGTAAGTGTCGCCACAATGAAGGCAAAGATGTCGTCCTGCTGGTAATAGAAAGCTACCAGCAGACTGACGAAGAGCAGGAATGCTTCTATGAAAAGCAGTTGCCCTAAAATCTTATATATTAATTTGCTGTTTATCATATATGAAGTATGTCTCTATCTCCTTCACGCTTAGATGAAGTATTTCTCAATTTTCTTCATGTTGATGTTGTGGCAGAAAACCATCACCGAGTCGCCCGGTTCTATCTGTGTATTACCCGAAACGAGCATTCCTTCTTCACCGCGAACCAGTCCACCGATGGTTACACCGATAGGCATGCCGAGTTCCTTCACCGGTTTCTGGGTTACCTTCGAACCTTCTTTGGCTATAAACTCAGCTACATCGGCGTTAGCGCTCATCAGGAATCTCACGTTCATCACGTCGGCATCGAGCATCATCTGATAGATGTAGCTGGCGGCAATCATCTTCTTGTTGATGATGGTACCGATATCCAGACTCTCTGCCATGCTCACGTAGTCTACGTTTTCTACGGCAGCCACCGTCTTGCGCACACCCATTCTCTTGGCGGTAAGACAGGCCAGAATATTGGTTTCGGCGTTACCGGTCAGTGCCACGAAGGCCTGGGTACTGCGGATACCTTCTTCTACGAGTAGCGGAATGTCGCGTCCGTCACCATGAATGATGAGCGTCTTGTTCTCATCGAGAATATCGTTGAGATATTCGCAGCGCTCCTCGCTCATCTCGATAATCTTGCATTCCATATATTCCGGCATCTTCTTCACGGCTCTTACGGCTGTGCGTCCGCCACCCATAATCATCACGTTCTTCACATCTACATAGTGCTCCTTGCCTACAATCTTGCGGATATATGGGATATAGTTGCGGGTGGTCATGAAGTAGGCGAGGTCGTAGAGTTTCAGCTCGTCGTTACCGCCAGGGATGATGGTATCGCTGCCTCGCTTGATGGCTACCACGTGGTATGGGTCGTTAGGACCGCTGATGTTCTTGAGCGGTTCGTTCAGTATCTCGCATCCTTCGCGCAGTTTGATGCCGAGCATGACGAGTGCGCCGTCGTGCACATCCCAGCGCTGACGTACCCAACTCATTTTCAGTCCGTTATTGATATCTACGGCTGCGAGCATCTCCGGATAAATCAGTTTGCTGATACCTAATTCTTTGAAGAATTCCTGAGCCTGCTGATCCATATACTCCGGATTATCCACACGGGCCACCGTTCTTTTGGCACCCAGGTTCTTGGCAAGGATGCTAGCTGTGATGTTGGTACTTTCTACCGGAGTAACGGCGATGAAGAGGTCGGCATCTGCAACCCCCGCATCGCGTAAGATGTGAAGACTGGTAGGCTTGCCCAGCATGGTGAGCAGGTCGCAGTCGGAGCCAATGCTTGCCAGGCGCTCTTCGCTTTCATCGATGAGCGTAATCTCTTCATTGCTGCGTGACAGGAGTCTCGCCAGGTGAGTACCTATGGCATATGCGCCAGCTATGATTATTTTCATTTCTTAATTGCTTCTTTGATTGATTCTTTATCGAGATGCACGATTTCCCTGAGCTGTGCCACGGTTCCGTGCTCCACAAACTCATCTGGCAATCCCATTCGGGTCATCTTTGGCTGATAGTCATGGTCGTTCATCCATTCCAGTACGGCTGAGCCCATACCGCCCATACGAACGCCGTCTTCGATGGTGATGATGCGGCTGAACTTTTCGCCCACCTCTTTCAGAATGTCTTCATCGAGTGGCTTGAGGAATCGCATATCGTAGTGGGCGATGCTCATTCCGGTTTCGGCTTCTACCTCAGCGATAGCCTGGGCTGCATCGTTTCCGATAGGGCCGATGGTAAGAACGGCTACATCGGTGCCGTCTTTCAGCTTTCTGCCGGTACCGGTCTTGATTTCCTCCATCGGGTTGCGCCAGTCTACGAGCACACCCTTGCCTCTCGGATAACGGATTACATAGCTGCCATGACCTGGCAACTGGGCTGAATACATCAGGTTGCGCAACTCATGTTCGTTCATCGGAGATGCGATGGTGAGATGCGGAATCGGACGGAGAGCCGCCATATCGAAGGCACCATGATGGGTAGGTCCGTCTTCACCTACCAGTCCGGCACGGTCCAGACACATGATAACCGGCAGGTTGAGTAGTGCCATGTCGTGGATGATGTTATCGTAGGCACGCTGTGCAAACGAACTGTAGATATTGCAGAATGGGATGAGTCCGTCTTTCGCCATACCTCCTGAGAAGGTGACGGCATGCCCCTCGGCAATACCTACATCGAAGGTACGGTTTGGCATCGCCTTCATCATGATGTTCATGGAGCATCCTGTAGGCATGGCTGGCGTCACACCTACAATCTTCGGGTTCTTCTGAGCCAGTTCCAGCAGCGTCTCACCGAAAACATCCTGATATTTCGGAGGCTGGTTGCTGGTATCGGCAATGATTCTCTCACCCGTTTCCGGATCGAATTTGCCTGGTGCGTGCCAGATGGTAGCACTCTTCTCGGCAGGTTCGTAACCCTTTCCCTTGGTGGTATGCAGGTGCAGCAGCTTAGGACCCTTCATGTTCTTAAGCTGTTTGAGCACTCTCGCCACTTCCTTCACGTCATGACCGTCGAAAGGTCCGAAGTAGCGGATATTCATACCTTCGAAGATGTTCTGCTGATGACTCAGTGCCGACTTCAGTGCATTGTTCAGGCGCAGGATGCCCTTCTTGCGGTCTTCGTTGAGATAACCTTTGGAGTGCAGCCACTGCGATGCCTTGAAGCGGAGGCGGTTGTAGGTCTCGTTGGTATCGAGGTTCAGGAGATATTTCTCCATACCGCCCACAGCCCGGTCGATGCTCATATCGTTGTCGTTCAGGATGATGAGCATGTCGTTAGGTGTACTTGATACGTTGTTCAGTCCCTCGAAAGCCAGTCCGCCGCTCATGGCTCCATCGCCAATGACGGCTACCACATGCCTGTCGGTATCTCCGTTTTCGCGTGCGGCAACGGCCATACCGAGTGCTGCGGAGATGGAATTGCTTGCATGTCCGCAGGCGAAGGTATCATATTCGCTTTCTAAAGGTGTAGGGAATGGACGGATGCCGTGCAACTTGCGGTTGGTGCAGAAGTTTTCGCGGCGTCCTGTTAATATCTTATGTCCGTAGGCCTGGTGTCCCACATCCCATACAATACGGTCGTATGGGGTGTTGTAGATATAATGTAGGGCTACGGTTATTTCCACCACGCCAAGAGAGGAGGCAAAATGACCGGGGTTGACGGCAACCTCGTCGATAATGTCTTCTCTTAACTCTTTGCAGACTTGTGGCAGCTGGTCAATGCTCAGCCGTCTCAAATCTTCCGGGTATTTTATACTATTTAATAGACTAAACTTGTTCTTGTCCATGTTTTCTTCGTGAAAATCTTGTGCAAAGATAATGCTTTTTTCCTATATAAAGCACTTTTGAGGCAATATTTTCGCTTTTTCCGATTATTCTTTGTATTTTTGCAAAGGAAATTTCTGAAAAAGGAATGAAATCCGGAATTAGTTATATAACAATAAGCAAATAAATACCTTTATCGTGATGAGAAAAAATGTATTACTTTTGGGAGCCATGATGATGGCTTCCATGTCTCTGATGGCGCAGACCAAGGGTGGCGGCATCAGTCAGTCTGCTCTCCAGCAGATGGAGAAAAGCCAGCAGGCAGGTGTAGCCAACAAGGCACTCTTCAATGCGATTGCCAACAACAACATTGATGACCTTGTGAAGAATCATGCCAACGAGGCCCCGGTTGATACTCATTTCAGCATCGAGACTCCTTCGCAGAGCATTCACAACCAGAAGAGTTCGGGCCGTTGCTGGATGTTCAGCGGTTTCAACGTGCTCCGTTCCAACTTTGCTGTCAACGACAAGCAGGGTAGAGTGGTGGAGTATTCTCAGGATTACCTCTTCTTCTATGATCAGCTGGAGAAGGCTAACCTGATGCTCCAGGGTGTCATCGACCTCGGCAAGAAGAGTCTGGAGGATCCTCAGGTGCAGTTCTTCTTCAAGAATCCGCTCAATGACGGTGGTACTTTCTGCGGTGTTGCCGATTTGGCAAGCAAGTATGGTCTCGTACCAATGAGTGCCCAGCCAGAGACCTTCTCAAGCAACAATACTTCCAAGATGAGCCGTCTCATCAGCAGCAAGCTCCGCGAGTATGGTCTCGAACTCCGCAAGATGGTAGCCCAGGGCAAGAAACCTGCTGCTATCCAGGCTCGTAAGACCGAGATGCTGGCTCAGGTTTATCACATGCTGAGTCTTACTCTCGGCGAACCGGTAAAGGAATTTACCTATGCTTTCCGCGACAAGGACGGCAAGCAGGTTGGCGAGGCGAAGAAGTATACTCCTAAGAGTTTCTATGAGGAGACGGTGGGCAAGGACCTGAACGGTACCTTCCTGATGGTGATGAACGACCCACGCCGTCCTTACCACAAGACATACGAGGTAGAGTACGACCGCCACACTTACGATGGTCATAACTGGAAGTATCTGAACTTGCCTATGGAGGAGATTGCCCAGCTCGCCATCGCCTCTCTGAAGGACGGTCATAAGATGTATTCAAGCTATGATGTTGGCAAGCAACTTGATAGAAAGCGTGGCTATCTGGCACTCGACAACTTCGACTATGGAAGCCTCTTCAATACCTCATTCCCAATGAACAAGGCTGACCGCATCGCTACTTTCGATAGTGGTTCTACTCATGCCATGACGCTGACAGCTGTAGATCTCGATGCCAATGGCAAGCCTGTAAAATGGAAGGTGGAGAACAGTTGGGGTGCCGACAATGGTTTTGCCGGTTGTTTCATCATGACCAACGATTGGTTCAACGAGTACATGTTCCGCCTGGTAGTAAACAAGAAGTATGCTTCTGAGCAGCTCTTGAAGGAATTCGACCAGAAGCCAACCATGCTGACTCCAGATGATCCTCTGTTCCAGTTGGAAGACTAATTCATCAAGAAATATAGATTTAAACCGTATTTTTCTCGAGAAAAGAGAAGAATACGGTTTATTTTTTGTATTTTTGTACCCGAAATAATGGTAAAAACGTTATTTATATAAAAGTTATATAGATTATGTTAGAGAAAAGTAAGCGTGAGCGCATCATTGCGCTCGTTAATAAAGAGGTGGTTCCTGCCATCGGCTGTACCGAACCGATGGCTGTGGCATTATGTACAGCCAAGGCTGCTACTACATTGGGCAAGCGCCCTGAACGTATTGAAGTTCTTCTGAGTCCTAATATGCTCAAGAATGCGATGGGGGTCGGCATTCCGGGCACGGGTATGATCGGCTTGCCTATCGCCGTATCGCTGGGTGCGCTCATCGGAAAGCCTGAATATCAGCTGGAAGTGTTGAAAGACCTCACTCCCGACAGTCTGGAGCAGGGAAAACAATATATCAAGGATGCGGATATCAACATCAAACTGAAGCAGGGTGATGTGGATAAACTCTATATCGAAATCATCTGTCATGCCGGTGAAGACCAGGCTACGGCAATTATCTCCGGTTCACATACCCATTTTGTGTATGTTGAGCGTAATGGTGAGGTGGTGCTCGATAAGCGTGGCGGTACTATGGGTGATGAGGCTGATGATGATATCCAACTCAATTTCCCGATGGTTTACGAGTTTGCTACAACAGCTCCGCTCGATGAGATTTCTTTCATTCTCAAGACCAGGGACTATAATATGAAGGCTGCCGAGTTGAGTATCAAAGGCAACTATGGCCACTGTCTGGGCAAGACGATGGACCGTCCGTTGAGTCATGGTATCTTCGGCGATAATATTTTCTCGCATATCATCTCCCGCACCGCTTCAGCCTGCGATGCCCGTATGGGTGGTGCCATGATTCCGGTAATGAGTAACAGCGGCAGCGGCAACCAGGGCATCTGTGCAACGAACCCTGTGGTGGTTTATGCTCTGGAGAACGAGAATACCGAGGAGGAAATGATCCGTGCCCTGATGCTCAGTCATCTGACTGCCATCTATATCAAGCAGAGCTTAGGCAAGCTTTCAGCTCTTTGCGGTTGTGTGGTAGCCAGTACGGGCAGCAGTTGCGGCATCACCTATCTGATGGGTGGCGATTATACCCGCATCTGCAATTCTGTCAAGAATATGGTAGCCAATCTCACCGGTATGATTTGTGACGGAGCGAAACCAAGTTGTGCCCTGAAGATTTCATCAGGTGTCAGCACCGCTCTTCTTTCTGCCCTCCTTTCTATGGAAGGCAAGTGTGTCACCTCTGCCGAGGGTATCGTAGATGATGATGTGGATAAGTGCATCCACAACCTCACGAGCATCGGTGCCGATGCGATGAGAGCTACCGATGATATGGTGCTTGATATCATGACACATAAATAAATTGGAATATAGTATATTCAAAAGGCTCGCAAGAAATCGAAACTTCTTGCGAGCCTTTATTATTTGCTAAACTATGAATCTGAACCTGTTAAACTAATCATAAAGTTCAATGTTCAAACCTCAAAGTTCAATGTCTTTACACGAGTGTTGCAACGATTTCCTCACGGGTTCCTGGCAACATATCGATGACTGGAATCTCTGGCATGGTGTAGCAACCTGGCTGCAGACGGAATGAAGCACGAGCTACGTTAACCAATACCTGAGCGGTGAGGGCTGGGTTGTTGATGCTCATGTTGAACTCGAAACGCTGGTTCTGGGTCTTGCCAGATACACCCTTGCGAACGAGGTTCACACCATGACCCATATCCTTTACATCATCTACAGATGCTACGGCAAATACGTGGGTCTCATCATGAGCGAAGTATGGATCGGCCTTGATTTCGGCTGTTACATCCTCAAGCTTGGCACCTTCTTCCAACTCTACGTATACCATACGGCGGTGGATACCCTCACCCAATGGGATGGTTACAGAGAGCGCTTCCTTTACGCCCTTCTTGCTACGAACACAAACTGAGTGACCCATACTCATACCAGGACCGAAGTTGGTATATGTCAAGCCCTTAGGAGCAAGGCTCTCCATCAGAACACGTACGATAGAATCAGAACCTGGGTCCCAACCAGCAGAGATAACGCTTACCTTGCCAGCCTTCTTGCAGTTCTCCATCTGCTTGGTACGGTAGTCGAGGATGCTGGTGTGGATATCGAAGCTGTCTACGGTGTTGATACCGAGGGCAACGATTTTCTCTGCATACTCAGGGCAAGAGCGGGTAGGGGTTGCGAGGATAGCAACATCTACATCCTTCAACTTGGTGATGTCATCTACTACTTCATAGTTTGCCAACTCAGCTGGTTTGTCCTTGGCACCCTGACGACGTACAATACCTGCAATCTCAAAGTCAGGAGCTGCTTCGAGTGCCTCAACAGTAAACTTACCGATGTTGCCGTATCCTACTACGGCTGCTCTAAATTTCTTCATTGTCTTATTTCTTTTATTTTGTTGTTTTTATTTCTTGCGGTTTAGTCATCCAACGGATATGTTTTCCGCTCTTCATTCTATTTCCGGTTGCAAAAGTATAGCTTTTTCTTGAAATACGTGACGTTTTAATAGAATTTTAACTCATAAAAGTTGCAAAAAGTAGTAAAATCATAGTTTTTAGGTATGAATAAGCGGAGATTTGTAAGGTATCTGCTGCAAGAGCCTTACAGTTTCGTTATTTTGTTGCGAAACATCATACATCCCCTTTCCGATGCCTCCCGATGTGCTTTGAACTACGTCCTGACGTAGCTTTTGCTGCGTCCCGACGTCTCTGGCTCTGCGTCGGGACGTATTACATGCTACGTCGGGACGTAATTTTATGGAACTCTATAACAATAATCCCGCCCTTCGCACGTTATTAATATATTAATTTAATTAGGAGAAAAAGAAAATGATAGAATATATTCATGGCGATCTGACAGAGCTGACACCTGCGCTGGCTATTGTTGAGACAGCGGGGGTGGGCTACGGACTCAATATATCGCTCAATACATATACTGCCATTCAGGGCAAACAGGAAGTGAAACTCTATGTTCACGAAGTGCTGGTGGCTGGTGGAAGAGATGACTCTTTCACCCTTTTCGGCTTTGCTACCAAACAGGAACGTGAACTCTACCGCCTCCTCATCACCGTTTCAGGAGTAGGCGGAAATACAGCCCGTATGATTCTCTCTTCACTCTCGCCACGCGAACTCTGCGAAATCATCTCTACTGGTAACGACAAGGTGCTGAAAACCGTGAAAGGTATCGGACTGAAGACAGCACAGCGAATCATCATCGACCTGAAAGATAAAATCGTGAGCCTCGGCATTGCTGACGAACTTCCAGCCAGCGGAGGCAATGTGGTGATGGTGAACAATGACGTAAAGGATGAGGCGGTAAGCGCCCTTACCATGCTCGGCTTCTCGCCGGCACCATCTGCCAAGGTAGTAGTAGATATCCTTAAGGCACAGCCTGATCTCCCGGTAGAACAGGTTGTGAAACTGGCATTGAAGCAAATCAAATAAGTTAGGAGTTTTTTGTCGATGAAACAGAAGCAAAGATTCATATCTTTTCTATTGGCTTGGCTGATGGTGGCAACCTTCGGCTATGCGATAGCTTTGCCTCAACTTCAGGACGATAAAAAGAAAACACATACCAGCACAGCACAGCCCGTGCAGCTTGATGAAGATACCATTCCCGATTCATTGCTGCATACCCGCTGGCAGATTCAACGCACCCAACCTTACTCCCTGAGCGACCTCTATCAGAGTCCGCTCGACCTGAAACGTCCTGATAATCTGCAATATCAGGTAGTCTACAACGATACCCTCGACCGCTATATCATCGGCAACCGCATGGGCTCAACCTGGCTTTCGGCTCCTATCATGCTCACTCCGAAAGAGTATCTTGCATGGACCGAACAGCAGCAGCGCAACAGCTACTTCCGCAAGCAGAACGATGAAATCTTCCAGGCAAAAGGCAAGGAGAAGTTCGATTTCTCAGATATGCACTTCGACTTGGGACCTGCAGAGAAAATCTTCGGTCCTGGTGGCATCAGAGTGAAGACTCAGGGTTCTGCCGAACTCAAGTTCGGTATCAACAAGAAAAACATCGACAATCCTTCGTTGCCTATCCGCAACCGAAAGACGACGATGATGAATTTTGATGAGAAAATCAACCTCAACGTCAACGGAAAGGTGGGCGATAAGGTGAACATGAACCTGAATTACAACACCGATGCCACCTTCGATTTCGATGCACAGAACATGAAACTGAAGTACGACGGCAAGGAAGATGAAATCATCAAACTCGTTGAGGCGGGCAACGTCTCTTTCCCTTCCAACTCTTCGCTCATCAAAGGCGCCAGCAGTCTGTTTGGCGTTAGAACCGATATGCAGTTTGGCAAACTCAAGCTGCAGATGGTAGCTTCGCAGAAGAAGAGTGCATCGAAGAGCGTATCTACCAGGGGCGGTGTGCAGCTTACTCCTTTCGAGTTGAATGTAGCCGATTATGAGGAGAACCGCCACTTCTTCCTCTCCCAGTATTTCAGAAATCATTATGATGCCTGGATGCAGAAACTTCCTAATCTCACCACGGGCATCACCATCAACCGCGTGGAGGTGTGGGTTACCAACAAAACCGGCAATACTACCAATACCCGAAACATCGTAGCCCTGACCGACCTGGGCGAGAACCAGAAACTGAGCAACCCGATGTGGGCGGCGAGCGGACAGGTGCCTTCTAACCAGGCGAATACAGAGTATGCGGCGATGACAGGGCAGTATGCTGCTGCCCGTGACATCGACCAGGCTGCAACCACTCTCGATGGAGGCGGACTGGTTGGCGGAGCCGATTATGAGAAACTGGAGAGTGCCCGTCTGCTCAATTCTTCTGAGTATACAGTCAATACCGCCTTGGGTTATATCTCATTGAAAACCAGTCTGCAGACCGACCAGGTACTTGCCGTAGCCTATGAGTATACATCGGGAGGCGTTACCTATCAGGTGGGCGAGTTTGCATCCGATCTCAGCGATACCAAGCAGGCACTCTTCGTGAAATCGCTCAAGAATACCAGTAACAATCCGCGACAGGGCAACTGGGGGCTGATGATGAAGAACGTTTATTATCTGGCTTCTACCGTAGAGAAGGAGAAGTTCCGCCTGGATGTAAAATACCAGAGCGATACCACCGGCGTATATCTCAGTTATATCCCTGAGCAGCAGGTGAAGGAGCAGCCTATCATCCGTGTGCTGGGCGCCGACCGTCTGGATAACAATAACAAGGCACACAGCAATGGATATTTCGATTATGTAGAAGGCTATACCATCTCTAACGGACGCGTGTTCATTCCGAAGGTAGAGCCTTTCGGCAGTTATATGCGTGATTATCTGGTCAAGCGGGGCGTGGCTGCCGACAAGGCAGAAAAGTATGCCTTTACCGAACTCTATGACAGTACGAAGACCGTAGCCAAGCAGATAGCCGAAAAGAACAAGTATCAGATTGTGGGACAGTTCAAGGGCTCTGCAGCCAATGTCATCTCGCTCGATGCCTACAATGTGCCACAGGGCTCGGTGGTCGTTACGGCAGGCGGTATCACCCTAAAAGAGGGCACCGACTATTCGGTAGATTACAGTGCCGGTGAGGTGACCATCCTGAACCAGAGCATCATCGATGCCGGTACGGCTGTCAACGTTTCTCTGGAGAGTAATACCGATTTCGGACAAACCCGAAAAACGATGTTCGGACTGAACTGGGAGTATGATTTTACCAAGAACTTCCAGTTGAGCGGTACTATCCAGCACCTCTCCGAACAGGCGCTTACTACCAAGGTATCCATGGGCTCCGAACCGCTGAAGAACACCCTTTGGGGCATCAATCTCAACTGGCGCAAGGAGAGTCAGTGGCTCACCAATGTGCTTGACAAGATACCATTCCTGCATCTTACCCAGCCATCGCAGATATCCTTTACAGGAGAATTTGCCCAGCTCATTGCCGGTGAGGCAGGTGGCACACAGGACAATGCATCTTATATCGATGACTTCGAGGGTACGAAGACTACCATCGATGTAACGACTCCTACCTCCTGGTTTATATCCAGTGTGCCTTCGCTCAATTTCAAGGACGATTACAGCGATAAGACCGGTCTGAGCAGCGGTTTCCACCGTTCGCGTCTAGCCTGGTATACCATCGATCCGCTGTTCACTCGCCGTGGAAGTTCGCTCACTCCGGGACATATCAAGGGCGACCTCAAGCAGTTGAGTAACCATTATGTTCGCGAGGTCTATACCAAGGAGCTCTTCCCATTGCGCGACCAGAGCAGTTATCAGGGCGCTACCAATACCCTGAATGTACTCAATCTGGCTTACTATCCAAGCGAGCCGGGACCATACAACTTCAATGTAACAGATTTGCAGGCAGACGGAACCCTGCAGAATCCGCAGCGCAACTGGGGCGGAATGATGCGTAAGCTGGATACCAACGATTTCGAGCAGGCAAACATCGAATACATCGAGTTCTGGATGCTTGATCCGTTCATCTATTCCCGCGAAGAGGCTGATGCTGCCGATTATGGTGGCGATTTCTACATCAACCTGGGCGAGGTGAGCGAGGATATCCTGCGTGATGGCAAGAAATTCTATGAGAGTGGCATGCCGGTAGATGGCAGCAAGAGCTACACCTATACCCAGTGGGGTAAGATTCCTACCCAGAGCACCGTGACCTATGCCTTTGCTACCACCAGTGGCAGCAGAGCCTTGCAGGATGTGGGTTTCAACGGACTGACTGATGCCGAGGAGCAGGAATTCTACAAGAGTGCTTATCTCGACCAGATTCAGGGCAAGGTGAACCAGGCGGTATTCGACAGCATCTTTGCCGATCCGGCACGTGATGACTACCACTATTTCCGCGGTTCCGACTGGGATGAGATGCGTGCTCCTATCTTGCAGCGATATAAGTATATCAACAATCCTCAGGGCAACTCGCCTGACAGCGACAGCCGTTCTGAGAGCTATGATACTTCTTATAAGTCAACGCCGGATGTCGAGGATATCAACCAGGATTATACCCTCAACGAATATGAGAAATACTTCCAGTACCGTGTCAGCATCCGTCCGGAAGATCTCGTGGTGGGTAACAATCATATTGTAGATAAGCGTGAATACAGCCAGACCTGGCGTGATAATACCAAGTCTACCGTTACCTGGTATCAGTTCCGCATACCTATCGATGAGTTTGAGAGCCGTCAGGGCAATATCAACGATTTCTCCAGCATCCGCTTCATGCGTATGTTCCTCACCGGTTTCAAGAAACCTATCGTGCTGCGTTTCGGTACCTTCGACCTCGTGATGGGCAAGTGGCGTACCTATGATCAGCCGCTCGGCGCAGCCAGTGGCGGAACCCTCGACGCAAGCAGCGTGAGTCTGGAGGAGAACGGCGAGAAGACACCGGTCAACTATGTATTGCCTCCGGGTATCAAGCGCGAACAGGATCCTAGTCAGCCTCAGTTGGTTGAGGCGAACGAGCAGGCGTTGAGTCTGGTGGTCAAGAACATGAGCACAGGTGAGGCGAAGGCGGTTTATAAGAATTCTACCCTTGATCTGCGCCAGTACAAGCGCATCCAGATGTTTGCCCATGCCAATGCATTGGAGCAGAATACCACCCGTCTGCAGGATGGTGATCTCTCAGTCTTCATCCGTCTGGGTAGTGATTACAAGAACAATTACTACGAGTATGAAATTCCACTGAAGCTCACCGAGCCACGCTCCAACTACAACCGCTATGTGCTTGCCGACTGTAAGGCGGTATGGCCTGAGGAGAATATGCTCGATGTGCCACTGAGCGTCTTTACGGCATTGAAGAAAAACCGCAACAAGGCGAAGGCACAGGGTGTGGCTTCTTATCTCGCTCCTTATTCCATGATGGATGCAGAACATCCGCAGAACAAGATTACCATCGTGGGTAATCCGAGTCTCGGCGAGGTGAAGACCATGATGCTGGGTGTGAGAAACAATTCTGCCGACATCAAGAGCGGTGAGGTATGGATAAACGAACTCCGACTCAAGGAACACAATAATTCGGGCGGTTGGGCAGCCAATGCCAACCTGAACGTACAACTCTCCGATTGGGGTAGCGTGAATGCCACCGGCAGATACATCAGTGAAGGATTCGGCGGTCTGGAAGATGGCGTGGCAAGTCGCACTACCGATAATTACGGTACCTACAGTGTGACCACATCGCTCGAAATGGGTAAGTTCTTCCCTGACAAGGCGAAGGTGAGCATACCTTTATATTATAGTGTTACCAAGGAGAAGACCACTCCTAAGTATAATCCGCTGGATACCGATATGGAGTTGAAGGATGCCCTCGATGCTGCCGGATCCAAGCATGAACGCGATTCTATCGAGAATATCGCTGCCACCAAGATTACGCAGACCAACTTCTCCATCTCAAATGCCCGGGTGGGTATCGCTACCAAGCGCCATCCGATGCCATACGATCCTGCCAACTTCTCATTCACCTACAGTCATCAGCATCAGTATACTACGGGTGAAACGACGATGTATGAGCGCAAGGACAACTGGCGCGGAGCCCTGGATTATTCGTGGAGCCCGGTTTATAAGGCTTGGGAACCATTCAAGGGACTGAAGAACAAGAGTAAGTGGCTCGACATTCTGAAACGTTTCGGACTGAACTGGCTGCCGCAGAACATTGCCTTCAATACCGAGATGACGCGCGACTACTACGAGTTGCAGGAGCGCGATATGGAAACCCTGATGAGTGGAGCTGCTGGAGTAGACTCCAAGTTGCCGCTCACCTTCAGTGAGCAGTTCCTCTGGAACCGTGAGTTCTCCATCAACTGGGATCTGACCAAAAACCTGCACATGAACTTCCAGAGTGCTACCCATGCACAGATAGAGGAACCATATACACCGGTCAACAAGGATCTTTATGCCGACCAGTATCATGCCTGGAAGGATTCCGTATGGACCAGCATCCGCCACTGGGGTGCACCGCTCGACTACAGTCAGAATTTCCAGGCATCCTACAAGGTGCCTCTCAATCTGCTGCCTGTCTTCGACTGGGTGAACAGCGATGTCTCTTACAATGCCAACTATTCTTGGGAGCGCGGTACAGAGGATGAGGAGGGCAACTCGTATGGAAATACCATCAATACCCAGCGCGAACTGACATTGAACGGTAACTTTAACCTGGTGAAACTCTACAACCATGTGCCTTTCCTGAAGAAGGTAAACGATAAGTTTGACCGTACCCAGAGTAGGGCACAGATGCAGCGCAAGAAGCAGGAAAAAAAGAAAAAGAAGCAGGAAGCAAAGGAACTGGCGGCTGATCCGAAGAAGGCGCTGCCTAAGAACAAGCGTGCCTTCGAACGGGAAATCACCCTCCTGCCTGATACCACATTCAAGATACGCCACGGCAAGAATACCAAGCGACTGATTGTGAATGCCAAGACGGAAGACGGCAAAGTGTTCCCGCTTAAATATAAAAAGGTGGATAATAACCAGATCAGAATCATCTCAAAGGTAGATACTGCCATGAAGGTGAAACTCTCCGTGCTGGCTAAGGAACCGCTTGATGATAAGAAATGGTATAAGGGATTGCAGTTGGCTAGTCGTCTGGCAATGATGGTGCGCAATGTGAGCATCAACTATCGCAGCAGCTATCAGCTCACCCTGCCGGGCTTCTTGCCTAGTGTGGGTGATGCCTTCGGACAGAAGAAGGTGGGACAGATGGCACCGGGTCTTGACTTCGCCTTCGGTATGGTTGGCGACGATTATATCGAGAAGGCTAGAAACAACGACTGGCTGCTCTGTAACGACAGTATCGCAACACCTGCTACTACCAGCAGAACGGATAATCTTACGCTGCGTGCCACCCTGGAGCCTGTCAAGGATTTCAAGATTGATCTCTCAGCCACACGTACCAAGACCACGCAGAAGAGCATACAGTATATGTATGAAGGAACGCCAACTACCCAGAGTGGAGCCTTCCAGATGACTACCATCTCGCTGGGGTCGGCTTTCGAGGGAATGGGCAATGCCAATTCGGGTTATCGCAGCAAGACCTTCGAGAAGTTTGTCAACTCGCTGGCTGGTTTCAGAGATAGGGTAGAGGCGCAGTATGCCGGAACTGTTTATCCGGCTGGTTCGGCTCTGGCTGGCGGCAAGTTTGATGCTTCCCGCACGCCGGTCAACCAGTATAGCAGCGATGTCATGATTCCTGCCTTCCTCAAGGCTTATACCTCGATGGGTGGCAATTCGCTCTCGGTATTCCCGGCATTGAGCCGGATGTTGCCAAACTGGACTATCCGTTACAGCGGACTGGGACGTCTGCCTTGGTTCAACGAGCACTTTAAGAGTATCAACATCAACCACTCTTACAAAAGTGTCTTTGCAGTTGGCAGCTACAACAGTTACAGCACCTTCCAGGAGTATATGAACGGTCTCGGCTTCGTGAGTGATGCCACTACGGGCAATCCATCTCCAAGCAGCATGTTCAACATTTCGCAGGTAAGTATCAACGAGTCGTTCTCGCCATTATTGGGTATGGATGTCACATTCAACAATAATATGACAGTGAAGGCAGAATATCGCCAGACCCGTGTATTGAACCTCAGTATGACGAGTGTGCAGCTGAACGAGGCATTGAGTAAGGACTGGGTAATCGGTATGGGTTACCGCATCAACAACTTCGATGTTTTCGGCTGGGGTGCCAAGGCATCCCGTTCCAAGTCGAAGGGCGGCAACAAGAATGCAGCCAATAAGAATGCGTCGACCACCAAGACGGTTCAGAATGGTACCAACCATGACCTGAATCTACGTCTTGACTTCAGTTTCCGCAAGCAGGCAGCCATTGTTCGTGATATTGCCTCAATGGTAAGCAGTGCCAGCAGCGGCAACAATGCTCTGAAACTGAGCTTCTCTGCCGATTATACCTTCAGCAAACTCCTTACCATGAGTTTCTATTATGACCGTCAGACCAACACCCCGCTCCTGTCGAGCAGCAGTTATCCTACCACCACACAGGATTTCGGCCTGAGCATCAAGTTCTCGCTGACGAGATAAAAAGAAAATTCACCAGAACCAATAGGTAGAAAGAAAGATTCTCTAATTCTCAAATTTTTGAAAATAAAAAAGCTCGGATGCATCACAAGCATCCGAGCTTTTTAATATTCTGATAATTCTTGATTACTCCTTGTCGTAAGCATGAACAGGGTAGTCGATGGTATAGTGGAGACCACGGCTCTCCTTGCGTTCTATCGCCATGCGGGTGATGAGATAACCCACGTTAATCATATTGCGGAGCTCGCAGAGTTCCTTGCTTACCTTTACACGCTTGAAGAGGTTTTCTGTCTCTTCGTAGAGAAGATCGAGGCGGTCCCATGCTCGCTTCAGACGGAGGTCGCTGCGCACGATGCCTACATAGTTGCTCATGCATTCGCCCACCTCTTTCACGCTCTGTGTAATCAGCACCTTCTCTTCGTTGGTCAAAGTACCTTCATCGTTCCATGCTGGTACCTTCTCATTGAAGTCGTACTCATCTACATGTTCAATACTGTGCTTGGCAGCAGTCTCGGCATAAACCACAGCCTCGATGAGCGAGTTGCTGGCAAGACGGTTACCGCCATGCAGACCGGTGCATGAACACTCGCCCAGGGCATAGAGACGGTTGATGCTTGAACAGCCGTTCAAATCTACCTTGATACCGCCACACATATAGTGAGCGGCTGGACGAACAGGGATATACTCCTTGGTGATGTCGATGCCGATGCTCAGACACTTGGCGTAGATATTAGGGAAGTGACGCTTGGTCTCCTCTGGATTCTTATGGGTTACATCGAGACAGACATGATCCAATCCGTGAATCTTCATCTCCTTATCGATGGCACGAGCCACGATGTCACGAGGAGCCAGACTCAATCGCTTGTCATATTTCTCCATGAAACTTTCGCCGTTAGGCAGACGCAAGATGCCACCGTATCCACGCATAGCCTCGGTGATGAGGAAGGCAGGATGGGTTTCGCCCGGATGATAAAGAGCGGTTGGGTGGAACTGAACGAACTCCATGTCGGCTACAGTTCCCTTGGCACGGTAAACCATCGCCTCGCCATCACCCGTAGCGATGACAGGGTTGGTGGTAGTCTGATAAACAGCACCACATCCACCGGTACACATCACGGTAACCTTACTCAGATAGGTATCCACCTTCTGGGTATCAGGATTCAATACGTATGCACCGTAACAGTTGATATAAGGAGTGCGGCGAGTAACACGGGCACCCAAGTGGTGCTGAGTGATAATCTCCACGGCGAAATGATTTTCCTTGATATCGATATCCGGACAGTTGCGCACAGCCTCCATCAGACCGCGCTGGATTTCTGCACCCGTATCATCGGCATGATGAAGGATGCGGAACTCGCTGTGACCGCCCTCACGGTGGAGGTCGAACTTGCCGTCCTGCTGCTTATCGAAGTTGACGCCCCACTGCACGAGCTCCTTGATCTGCTCCGGTGCCATGGTGACAACCTGCTTCACTGCTTTATAATCGCTGATATAATCACCAGCAATCATTGTATCCTGTATGTGCTTGTCGAAGTTATCCACTTCCAAGTTGGTAACTGACGCCACACCACCTTGTGCGAATGACGTGTTAGCCTCGTCGAGCGAGGTCTTGCAAATCATACACACCTTACCTTTATGCGCTCTGGCTACTTTCAGGGCGTAACTCATACCGGCAACTCCTGAGCCGATAATCAGAAAATCATACTTATAAACCATTGAGTTTATTCTTATCTAATTTCAATTTTAAGAACGGGTGTTTTTATCTATAAAACAGCCCCATTCTCTCAGAATTAATTCTTAATTCGTTGCAAAAGTAATAATTAATCTTTAAAATGAGTAATAAGAGAGGGATTTTTTGTAATTTTGCAGCGAAATTTAAGGTTATATAGTCTTTTAGACTATCAAAAGGTCGTAAAAACGACAATAATATAAGGTAATAAATCAAAGTTATGGCAGATAGAACTTTTCATAAGCGCTTTACGCTGACGGCACGTATCGGTGTGGCGGTGTTTGCAATCCTGGCACTCTACTTCTTCTGGGTCAAACTGGCTATCATCGGCATCTTTGTGGCTATCATCATCGTGGGCATGATAGAGCGCATACTGAATACAACCTATACCTTCAAGATGGTAAAACCGATAGACCTCGATGAGGAGATGGAATATCTCATCATCAATGAGGGCAGGTTCTCTTCCAACAGAAATGTGCCGCTATGTGATGTCATTGATGTACACATCGCCAAGACTTTCTTCGGATTAGACCATTGTGTGGTCATCGAATACGGGCATAAGAATATTGTGACCGTTCAGCCGGATAATGAAGAGGCGTTTATGGAGAGAATCAAAAATAAATAATTTCTTTTAAGTTCAGGTGAACTGATTGTGATGAAAAAGATAATATATATGATGTTGGGTCTGATGATGGTATGGATATCCGTACCGGTGCAGGCCCAGAATGTGATTGAAGATGAGGGAATAGAAACGGTTGATGAGGAGGATGTTTCCGACTCTACACTCGTTGACTCCCTGGCAGCGGATACGCTGACGCAGAAATTGCCTTGGCCCGAATCGGTGAAGGTGGGTATTGATAAACTCCTTGAGAGCAAGATGTTCGAAACATCACAGGTAGGACTGATGGTCTGGGACCTGTCTGCTGACTCTTGTATCTATCAGAGAAATGAACGACAGCTGATGCGTCCGGCAAGTACGATGAAGCTCCTGACTGCCATTACGGCGCTCGATAAGTTGGGCGGTTCTTACCAGTTTAAAACCACTCTGAAATATACCGGTACTATTGAGAATGGGGTGTTGACGGGGAATATCTATTGTTTAGGCGGTATGGATCCCCGTTTCAACAGCGATGATATGTCGGCATTTGTCAATAGTCTGAAGGAAATGGGAGTGGATACCATCCGTGGCAGCATCTATGCCGACCGCTCTTTGAAGGATGCTGATTTGTTGGGTGAAGGCTGGTGCTGGGATGATGATAATCCGGTGCTTTCGCCACTGGTGTTCCAGCGCAAGGACATCTTTATGGATAAGTTTCTTGCCAAGCTCCGTGAGGAGGGTATCGAATATTCCTGCTTTGGGGCTTCAGAGAAGACTTGCCCTGCGAGTGCCTTTACGGTCTGTACCCGATTCCATACGATGGATCAGATTCTGCACAAGATGATGAAGGAGAGTGATAATCTCTATGCTGAGAGCATGTATTATCAGATTGCGGCTTCTACGGGCAATAAATGGGCGAGTGCCAAGAGTGCCCGGAATGTGGAAAGACAGCTTATTCGTAAGATAGGACTCGATCCGGCAAGATATAAACTGGCTGACGGCTCGGGACTTTCGCTCTATAATTATCTCAGTGCCGAACTGGAGGTGAAACTGCTGCGTTATGCTTATCTCAACGGTAATATCATGGACCATCTGAAGCATTCGCTGCCTATCGGTGGGGTAGATGGTACATTGAAGAAGCGTATGAAGAACAGTTTTGTGCATGGCAATGTGAAAGCAAAGACGGGTACGCTGACGGGCATCATCTCATTGGCGGGTTACTGTACCGCAGCCAATGGTCATGAACTCTGTTTCGCCATCATCAACAATGGTATCATGCATGGCAATAATGCCAGACACTTTGCAGATAAAGTATGTACTTTGCTCTGCCAACCGTGAGCGTTAGTTGATAGTTTATAGTTGATAGTTAATAGTTTTATGGAGGAAATTCGTAAGTTTGTAGATGAAATGATAACATGGGCAGGAGTCACCGGTGATTTTGTGCCCATGCTGCGCCATATTTTGCTCACCATTACTGCCATCCTCTTGGCGATGTTGAGCGATTTTCTGTGTCGCAAGATACTGGTTCCGCTCATCAGTAAGATTACTGATAAGACGGACATCACTTGGGATGATGTGCTGCTGAACAAGAAGGTGCTCACCTCGGCTTGCCATATTGTGCCGGCTGTGGTGATATGGTCGCTCATGCCGCTGATTTATCTGGAGTATCCGATATTCAAGGAGATATTGGAGCGGGCTACGGGCATTTATATCGTGGTGATGTCGGTGCGTACGGTTCTGGTCTTCATCGGGTCTTTCAAAGGATTGGAGAATTCTCAGGAACGACGCTCGTCGGCTCAGCAGTATTTCCATACTTTCTGCGGTGTTCTCAGGGTATTGATGCTCTTCGTGGCTGCTGTGGTGGTGATTGCCATCCTGCTAGGCAAAAACCCGATGACCCTCTTTGCCGGTTTGGGTGCTACCTCGGCTGTCCTGATGCTGGTCTTCAAGGATACCATTACGGGATTGGCGGCTGGTGTGCGTCTTACCAGCAATGATATGTTGCATAAGGGCGACTGGATTACGGTGAAGTCGGTGGATGCCAATGGTATCGTTGAGGATATGTCACTCACGACCGTGAAGGTGCGCAACTTTGATAACACCATCGTTACTATTTCGCCTACGACCCTGGTTAACGGTTCGTTCCAGAACTGGATTGGTATGCAGAAGAGTGGTGGACGAAGAGTGAAGCGCGTGGTTTACTTCGATTTCCGTAGTGTCCGTCTGGTGGATGAGACATTAAAACGTAATCTGCTTGCCAAGCATTTCGCCACCGAAGATTCGTTTAAGTTGAAGGAGTCGTTGCAGAAGGCGATAGATAAAGATATACAAGAAGGGAAGGATATTGAGGATTTAAAGAATCCTGCAGCCCTTGCCCCTACCAATCTCCAGCTTTACCGTAAATTCATGGAGAAGTATCTGCGCCAGCGTCCGGAGGTCAATACCGATCTCACATTGATGGTGCGCCACATGGAAGCCACGCAATGCGGTCTTCCTATCGAGTTCTATTTCTTCATCAAGGATAAGGTATGGGTGAATTATGAGCACATTCTCGCCGATATCATGGAGCATGCCTATGCCTTGGCGAATGAGTTCGGTCTGAAGATTTACGAGCAATATCCGGAACAGTAATTACTTTGAACATTGAGATTTGAACATTGAATTTTATGAATAGTTTTTCGGCTGTCATTATCCGTTGGTTTCGTGAGTATGGTAGGGATTTGCCTTGGCGCGAAACCAAGGATCCTTATGCCATCTGGCTGAGCGAAATCATCCTTCAGCAAACCCGCATCGCACAGGGGTGGGAATATTGGGAGCGGTTCATGAAGACCTATCCCAAGGTTGAAGACTTGGCTGCTGCCAGCGAGGATGATGTCTTGAAACTCTGGCAGGGATTGGGGTATTACTCGCGAGCCCGCAACCTTCATGCTGCTGCCAAACAGATTGTGGAGCTCGGTCATTTCCCTGATACGCTTGAAGGTATCAAAGCCCTGAAAGGGGTGGGCGATTATACTGCTGCAGCCATCGGTTCTTTTGCCTTTGATATTCCGGCGGCAGTAGTAGATGGCAATGTGTACCGGGTTCTTTCACGTTACTTCGGAATAGATACTCCTATCAACTCAACGCAGGGGAAAAAAGAGTTTGCTGCGTTGGCTCAATCACTCTTGCCAGCTTCATCTGCTCAGCAACTTTCTGATACAGCATTATCGCCTGTTGCTGCCTATAACCAGGGTATGATGGATTTCGGAGCTATCCAGTGCACTCCTCAATCTCCAAAATGTCTTGTCTGTCCGCTTGCCGAAACCTGTGAGGCTTTGAGAACAGGAAGGGTAGAGGAGTTGCCGGTGAAGAACAAGACACTGAAGGTGAAAACGCGCCATCTCTCCTATATATATATAAGGTGTAAAGGCGAAGTGGCTATCCACCGTCGCGGCGAGGGTGATATCTGGCAAGGATTGTGGGAACCATATAACGCATCAGATGCTCCGCAACTGCCTGCCTTTGTCCATAATCCTCTTCTCCTGGCTAAGGATGTGAAGCATGTACTTACCCATCGCATCCTCCTTGCCGACTTCTATCTGCAGGAAACAGAAACCCGCCCCCTGCTCCCTGATGATTATATCTGGGTGAAAGAGGACGAGATAGAACAGTATGGTGTTCCAAGGTTGATAGAAATCATGTTGGAAATGGTTCAAGCTAAATCATAAAAAAGAGGGTGTGTCATAAGGCCATGACACACCCTCTCTTATTTATATATGTTCTGTTAGATATTTCGTCTCAAGCAAGAATTAGTAATTCTGTGCTTCAATCTGGAAGTAGCTCTGTGGGTGGTTGCAGACTGGGCAAACCTCAGGAGCCTTCTTGCCTACTACGATATGTCCGCAGTTAGAGCACTGCCAGATGCAGTCGCCGTCACGAGAGAAGACGAGCTTGTCTTGTACGTTCTTCAAGAGCTTGCGATAACGCTCCTCATGATGCTTCTCGATTTCAGCAACCATCTCAAACTTAGCTGCAATCTCCTCGAAACCTTCTTCGCGAGCCTCCTTTGCCATGCGTGGATACATATCGGTCCACTCATCATGCTCACCATTGGCAGCAGCTTCCAGGTTCTTCTCTGTATCCTGGATAGCACCGCCCTCCAGATACTTGAACCACAACTTAGCGTGCTCCTTCTCGTTAGCAGCTGTCTCCTCAAAGATATTAGCTATCTGTACAAAACCGTCCTTCTTTGCCTTGCTTGCAAAATAGGTATATTTGTTACGAGCCTGTGACTCACCAGCGAAAGCCTCCTGGAGGTTCTTCTCTGTCTTTGTTCCTTTTAATTCCTTCATAATGTATTCTGTATTAAGTTATTAATATGTTCTTTATTAAATTCATAGACAAAGGTATTGAAAATATTTCAAATATACAAATAAATTAAGAACTATTTAACTTTTTGGCGCTTATTTAAATAAAATAAAGCAAAACCAAGCATGGCAACACCGAATATCCATGAGATGATGGCACTCGTTACCATACCCAGCGTATGAGTGAATCCCGCCACAATGAAGGTGAAGAAACTCACACAGGCCACAGTCAGGGCGTAAGGCAACTGTGATGATACATGATGCACATGCTTGCATTCCGCTCCCGCACTCGCCATGATAGTAGTATCGCTGATAGGAGAGATATGGTCGCCACATACCGCTCCAGCCATACATGCCGAGATAGAGATGATGCGCAAAGGATCAGCACCAGGGAATACGGCGATGCAGATAGGAATCAGAATACCGAAGGTTCCCCAGGAGGTACCCGTTGCAAATGCCAGGAAGCCTGCTACCAGGAAGATGATGCCCGGAAGAAGCATCTGAAGTTCTGAGGCACTGCTCGCTACAACCGATGATACATATTCTGCCGCACCCAGCGAGTCGGTCATACTCTTCAGCGTCCATGCCAAAGTAAGAATCAGAATGGCTGGTACCATCGCCTCAAAACCCTTGATGAGACTACTCATCGCCTCATCGAAAGGTAAGGTCTTGCGAATGGTAAACATCATGATGGTAAGAATCAGGGCTGCCAATGAACCGATTACCAAGCCTACAGAGGCATTGCTCGCAGCAAAGGAATCCACAAAGTTGAGATAGTTGGCATTTTCGGCATCGAAGAATCCGCCCGAATATACCATACCCGCCATGCAGAAGATAATCAGCATGATGATTGGTATCACCAGGTCGCTCACGGTTCCCTTGTTCTTGGAATCCTCTTCCTGTTTGGCTCCCACACCATGCTCAACAATCTGCAGTTTGGTATCGCTCACCTCATCGAGTTTCCCGCCATTGGTTCGCTCGTACCATTCCTTCAGTCTTGCATCATACTTGCTCATCGCCTTGAAGTCGAAGCCCAGTATCACGATGCCAAACATAAAGAGGATGGTAAAGAATGCGTAGAAATTAAAAGGTATCGCCTTGCAGAAAAGTGCCAGTCCGTTCTCTCCGCCCGATACGAAGCCCGATACCGCAGCTGCCCAACTCGAGATAGGGGAGATGATGCAGACCGGTGCTGCAGTGGAGTCGATGAGATAAGCCAGCTTCTCCTTGGTAACACCGTTGCGCACTGCGATAGGGCGCATCACCGAACCCACCGTAAGGCAGTTGAAGTAATCATCGATGAATATCAGAATGCCGAGCAGAATGGTGGCAATTTGCACCCCAATCTTCGAGTGTACGTGCTTGGAAGCCCAACGGCCGAAAGCTGCCGAACCACCCGCCTTGTTCATCAATGAAACGATGCTGCCTAATACCACCAGGAATACCAGAATGCCCACATTCCATGGGTCGGAAAGGCAATGTATCAAACCGTATGCCTTGGCATCATCGCCTTCACCTACAGTGTGATTTGTCAGGTGAACGAGGAATCCGTCGAAACCTGTACCCATCGAAATGCAATATTGAACGGCACCCAGTATGATACCGATAAAAAGAGAAGAATAGACCTCTTTCGTCTTCAGCGCCAGAGCGATGGCGACGATAGGAGGCAGTAACGACCATGCGGTCCCAATCATGTTGTAATCCATTTTATTGTTTTTGGGCAAAGGTAGTTTTTTTTGGTAATATATGCAAGCTTTTTGGCAGAAAAAATGGTGCTTATGGGTTGATATGGGCTGTTTTAGCATATTTTATCATTATAAAGTGTCGTTTTTCTATATTTTTATTGTATCTTTGAAAACTCAAATTGCAACTCAATCTGAGATAGAATGGAAACTCAATTTTAACAACTTAATAATGGAGGACTAATTATGAACATCAATTCTGGTATTAAGCAAGCCGTGATTTTAACCATCGGTATCATCATGCTTGGATTTTGTATCAAGTCGGGACTTGAAAGTGTGATTAGTAAAGACCGAAAGGTTGTAGTGAAAGGCCTTGCCGAAAAGGAGGTGGAGGCTGATAAGGTGACGTGGCCTATCGTTTCCAAGGAAATAGGCAATGACCTGCCTGAACTCTATCAAAAAATCAATGCCACCACGAGAACCATCAGAAACTTCCTGGTGGAGAATGGCGTTAAGGCTAATGAAATCAATGTGAATGCGCCTGTGGTCATCGACCTCAATGCTGAACGGTATGGCGAGAACCGACAGGGCTATCGTTATAACATTACTTCCATTATCACGGTTACATCGAAGAATGTGAAACTGGTCCGCAGTATCATTGCCCGTCAGGGTGATCTGCTTCAGAAGGGGGTTGCTATTGTGGATGGTGGTTACGAGAATCCGGTGAAGTATGAGTATGTTGCCTTCCGTCAGATGAAACCTAAAATGATGCAGGAGGCGATAGAGAATGCTGAGCAGACTGCTACCCAATTTGCTGAGAACAGCAAGAGTAAGATAGACAAGATTATGAATGCCGACCAGGGCCAGTTCTCTATCGAAGACCGCGATTCCAATACCCCATATATTAAAAAGGTAAGGGTTGTTACTACCGTTACTTATTCTTTGAAGGATTAGGAGTAGTGATTAGTGAGTAATGATTATTTATTAGTGATTAATTGTAATAAGAGGGTGGGTTATAGACTAATGGCATACCTTCTCAAATTAAAACAACGAAAAACTATGAAGAAAATCATATTAGCAGCTGTTTTATTTCTACCATTTCTTGTTTCTTGTTCTCAGAACAGGAAAGCACCTGCTGTTTCTCCTCAAACGGCTGAAGAGAAGTCTGAGAAAACTGAAACTGCCAAGGTGCAATATCTCACCACATCTGATTTCAGAAAAAAGATTATGGATTACGAGGCTCATCCGGATGAGTGGGTCTTCGCCGGTTCCCGTCCTGCCGTCATCGATTTCTATACCACCTGGTGTGGTCCTTGCAAGATGATGGCTCCAGTAGTAGAATCTCTCGCCGGGAAGTATGCCGGCAAGGTAGATTTCTATAAGGTGGATATCGACCAGGAGTCCGAACTTGCTTCTGTTTTCGGTATCAGCAGCATCCCTACCTTCCTCTTCATCCCCGTGAAAGGCAAACCATCTGTGCAGATGGGTGCTATGCAAAAGGAGGATTTCGAAGAACGGATTGATAAAATTAAAATAAAATGACAATTTGGTAGCATCTCAAATTTCCATGCCTCTCCTTACCTATATGTAGGTATTTTCGGGCGATACCTACTTTTGATGATGTCCGAAATTTGGAGATTTGTCAGATAATACCTAAATTTGCACTCGGAAATAAAAAATTTTTTATGTAATTAAAAGTATTATAGAATTATGATTATTGAAAATGTTCATGCAAGAGAAATCTTGGATTCTCGTGGCAATCCTACAGTAGAGGTTGAAGTTTCTTTGAAGTCAGGTATCGTAGGTCGTGCATCGGTTCCTTCTGGTGCATCAACTGGCGAGAATGAGGCTTTGGAACTTCGTGATGGCGACAAGAACCGCTATGGCGGCAAGGGCGTCTTGAAGGCCGTGGAGAATGTGAATCAGGTAATTGCGCCTGCTTTGGTTGGCTTCTCTGCCTTGGAGCAGCGTGCCATCGATTATAAGATGTTGGAACTCGACGGTACCAAGACCAAGTCTAATCTGGGTGCCAATGCCATCCTCGGTGTTTCTTTGGCTGTGGCTCATGCTGCTGCTGAGTATCTCCATATCCCATTGTATCGCTACATCGGCGGTTGCAATACTTACACCCTTCCTGTTCCTATGATGAATATCATCAATGGTGGTGCTCACTCTGATGCGCCTATCGCCTTCCAGGAATTTATGATCCGTCCTGTGGGTGCTCCTTCCGAGAAGGAGGCTATCCGTATGGGTGCTGAGGTGTTCCATGCCTTGGCTAAGCTCCTGAAGAGCCGCGGTCTTTCTACTGCCGTAGGTGATGAGGGCGGTTTCGCTCCTGCACTCGATGGTATAGAGGATGCGCTCGACAGCATCTGCCAGGCTATCAAGGATGCCGGTTATGAGCCAGGAAAGGATGTGAAGATTGCCATGGACTGTGCTGCCAGCGAGTTTGCCGTTCAGGAGAATGGTGAGTGGTACTACGATTATCGCCAGTTGAAGGATGGTAAGAAGAAGGATCCTAATGGTAAAAAACTGACTGCTGCTGAGCAGATCAAGTTCCTGGAAGAACTGATTACCAAATATCCTATCGATTCTATCGAGGATGGTCTTGATGAGAACGATTGGGACAACTGGGTAAAGTTGACTGCTGCCATCGGCGATCGTTGCCAGTTGGTAGGTGACGACCTCTTTGTTACCAACGTGAAGTTCCTAGAGAAGGGTATCAAGATGGGTGCAGCCAACTCTATCCTCATCAAGGTGAACCAGATTGGTTCTCTTACTGAGACTTTGGATGCTATCGAGATGGCTCATCGTCATGGTTACACCACCGTAACTTCTCATCGTTCTGGTGAAACCGAGGATACTACGATTTCCGATATTGCCGTAGCAACTAACTCCGGTCAGATTAAGACGGGTTCTATGAGCCGTACCGACCGTATGGCTAAGTACAACCAGCTTATCCGCATCGAAGAGCAGTTGGGCAATAACGCAGCTTATGGTTATAAGAAGTTGAAATAGGAATGATGATATGAAATTGGGAAACACCAATTTCACCATAACATACACATTTTATAAAAATAGAATAGATCAGATACGAAATAGATGGGCATGGATGACCGTGATGGTTGTCCATGCTTTTTTCCTTCTATGATGTATCTGTATCTTCATGTGTTTAACTGGATAACTTCGATATATTATATTGATTATGACAAACGTATTGATTAGTGCTGCCGGGCTTTGCGGTGCCACGATTATAGGTGCCATTTTGGGATTCTTCGTCAAGGAGTTGCCTCACAAATGGAACGACGCCGTATTGGGATATTGTGCCGGAATCATGCTGGCAGCTTCCACATTGGGACTGATAGTGCCAGCCTTCGAACAGACCGGACTTTGGTGGCTGGTAGTAATCGGCGTGATGGCAGGAGCCCTGTTCCTGAATGTGCTAGACCTGGTAACTCCCCATCTTCATCATATCACGGGACTAGACCCCGAGGAGCATCGCAACAATGCCAGGCTCAGTCATGTGATGCTTTTCGTGATGGCGATAGCCCTACATAAACTGCCCGAAGGCATGGCTGCTGGAGTGAGTGTCTGTTCGGCAGAAGGCGCAACGGAGTGGGGGGTATCCTTCGGTATCGCACTGCAGAACATCCCTGAAGGTATGGTGATTATCGCTCCTTTGATGATGGCTGGTGTTACAGCAGTCCGCACCTTTTTTATTTCCATTTTCATCGCTTTGCTCGAAGTGGTAGGTATTCTGGTGGGTTTCGGTTTGGGCTCAGCCTCTACCACCTTCCTCCCCGTGATGTTGGGCTTTGCCGGTGGCGCCATGCTTTATGTAACGAGCGATGAGATGATTCCTGAAACTCATGCCCATGGTTTTCAGAAGCAAGCCACCTATGCCCTTCTCCTGGGTTTCATCACCTTTGTGCTGATGGAGAAATGTGTGTAGTCAGATTCTGATGAGCAGCATATAGCAGAGGGTGCCTGCCATATAAAAAGGTTTAAATATCTTAACAAATGGTTGTACTATCAGATTATTTGTTTATCTTTGCTGACGGAAGTGAGAATATCTTAAAAGAAAGATAATTATGAGTCCAAAGTTTAAAGAAATAAATGGTTTTGTGTTTAAGATTTACTCCAATGAGGAATTACGAATGCATATTCATGTCGTAAAAGCGGAAAATGAGGCTAAGTACTGGTTGGAACCAGATATTGAGTTAGCAGAAAATTTTGGCTTTAGTAGTAAAGAATTAAGTTTCATCGAAAAAATACTTAAAGAAAATGGAGACGATTTTAAAATCAAATTCGCAAGACACACAGGTAAGCGTCTTGATGATTAATGATAAGGGCATTATGCTTTCTGTAAAAGGTAATGATTATTTTATATCTTATAATAGGATACCTTGGATGAAACATGCATGCATCTCTGATGCCCTTGAGGTAAGAATGAGTGGTAAAAATGCTATAGAATGGCCCAAACTTGATGTGGATTTGGAAATTGATAGTTTGAAACATCCAGAACGTTATCCCCTCATTATGAAGAGAAATGAATTAGAAGTATTGTAATGTTCCTATAAAATGTTGAGCCTTTCTGCATACTCTTGCAGAGAGGCTTTTCTGATTAATTATATCATCAAAAAGTTGGAAAAGTGTAAGAAATGGCCTGAAAATGGGTTGGAAAAATGTATAAAATTGGCTGTTTTTACCTTGGAAAAATGTATTTAAGTGATATAAGTGTGTGATGGCTTTATCGGGATTAAAAGTATAGAATTCTGATGAGCAGCATATAGCAGAGGGTGCCTGCTGCTATTGACCACATCATATTCCTTTTCCATACGTGGATGAGGATGGTGAAGGCTATAGCTGCCAACTGTGCCACGGAATCTGGAGAGAAGGAATGGATGTGGCGAAGGCAGTAAACCACCAGCAGGGCAAAGACCGAGGCTGGCAGTACCTTGCCTAAATACAGAATGTACTTAGGTGTAGGTTTCCCCGGCCGGAAGGCGATGAAAGGGATGAAACGGGTAAGCATGGTGGCGGCTACGCCTGCTGAAACCATGATGATTTGTTGGAGAAGAGTCATACTTTTCTTTTTTTGAGGGTGAGAAATACAAGGATGATAACCATGCTTGGGATGATGAAGTGGTCGGCACTGAATATCGTGAGGCACAGACCTGAGATAATCAGTCCGGAAATACTGCTGGTATGGTCTTTCTCCCGAAGCCAGTTGTCGGCGAAGATAGCTGTAAACATGGCGGTCAGCACGAAGTCCAATCCTTTGAGGTCGAAGGTGATAAACGGACCGATGAGGCCGCCCAGCGTTGCTCCGATGACCCAATAGGTTTCATCGAGCCAGGTAATCCAGAGCAGGTACCATCTATTGAAGGTAGGTTTTAAAAAACTCCCCATCTGTTTTCTGATGAGGAGCATTATCTAGAGATGGAAGTCGATTTCCTTCAGCCATTCCTTGACATCGAAGCAAGGACAGCTCTTGCGAACCCAGGGAAGGTCGCGATGGCCTAGAATCTCGGCATCGTGATAGTCGAGGGCGAGACAGTAGAGGAGGTCTTCCAGAGATTCCTTCTGGGCTGGAGTGCGAGTGTTGGCAGGAATGACACGAAAATGTCCATTGAACAGATTGATTCGTTCGATTCGTGTTCAAACGCTATCACTTGCAGCTCTGCACACAGAAGAAACTGAGGACGGCAGTGAGGACGGTGATGACGAAATTGATTACTTTCTGAATTGTTTCCTTTTTCATTTTTATTAATGATTAATGTTGAATGTTTAATTTTCCCACAGATAACACAGATTTTCTTTACTGTGAGACTTGATGTGTATAAGACCGTTGCTTGCAACGAGAGTATCTGTGCAAATCTGTGAGAGACTCTTTCTGAATCACAATGCAAAGATACAACATTTCTCTTTCCCAACTCACCGATGCTCACTGTTGCTCACCGATACTCACCGATTATCACTGATAGGGTTATGCTCCATAAGTATGATACTTAGCCATCGTAACCATGATACTTAGTCATCGTAACCATGATACTTAGCTATCGTAACTATCTTGTTTACGCCAGACTTACCCTACCCACCCCTAGAAGGGCAGGTCGGGGGCGGTATTCTGCTGGGACTTGCTGTTGTTTGCAACGTTCTCTAAATAAGAGTGAGGGTGAACACTTGGCAATGAAGTCGGTGAAGGGTGAACCCCGATGCCAACCTTTAGCGTTAATAATGTGTTAAATATACCCCATAACCCATTATAATCTAGACTCTTATATTTCTAGCATGCGCTGTATATACAAAGTTCTTTTTACTAGGGTTCACCCCGAAGCCGAAAAGGTGAATACTTTGGGCAAGTGTTCACCCCGCTGTTCACCATTCGGTAACTTAAGATTGAAAGTACTTGTTTACTTTATGTCTTATGAGGTTGAACATCAGGCTGAATACTGAACTCTGAACACTGAAAATGGGGTAAAAATAGCGTTTTATGGATGTTCTAAATCCTATATAACCCATTGATACATATTTCTTTATATTCTTTAGCATGCGCTGCTTATAAAAAGAGTGAAACGTTAATGTTCAGCTTCAGCCCTCCTCGGCGACAGTCGTAATGTGGTACGCACTTTCAAGGTGGTCAGTCCCAGAAATCCATATCCTGCCATGATAGGCAGTGAAGTATGGAAAGCGTGATATAAAGCAACCTTTCTTTTTCCCCTCTCTCTTATTTATGTTTGTAGATTCGTCTTGCCTGTAATTGAAAATTCCTCCTGTAAATCTTTTACAAAAGTACTCATATTTTAGGAAAAAAAGATAGAATCTTCCAGAAATATAAATGTGGCAGATGAAAAATAGCATAGTTGTGGTATGTTTGGTTTATGCTTGGTAATTTGGGAAGGTTTATATAATCCTTCTTTTAAACCCCTCGAATTCGAGGGGTTTAAAAAAGAGGCAGGTCTTAATGCTTTTACTCTTTCTCCTAAAAAATGGATAGATACCACCAATGCAATTGGTTTGATTGCAAAGTCTGGGCGTTATGGAGGTACATATGCTCATAAAGATATAGCATTTAGTTTAAGCGAGTTTATTTGTGCGGCTTGTATCAATGAATAGAATTACATAAGTTTTATGAAGCCTGCTTCGTTAGTCATCGAAACAGGCTTCATTGATAGTTGAAGTAGGCTTCATTGGACAATGAAGCTTATTACAGTTTTTTCTGCGTATATAAAAAAGCGGAGCGTGATTTCACAACCACACTCCGCGCAAACTTAAACAACCAATAAAAGAAATAGATTGATCGTTCAATTGTTATATCTGATGAAGAGTAGCTCTTATTAGAGCTTTGTTTTTTTATCTGTCAGAAATATGTCTTATCTATTTTGAAGACATTGCTGATTAGCGGATGAACAGGAGTTCACGATACTTAGGCAAGGTCCAGAGCTCATCGGCTACAGTCAACTCCAACTTATCAATCTGATAACGGATTTCCTCCATCTTTGGAGCTACCGTGTCATGATAAGCTATCGCCTTATCGTGTTCATTCTCAATCTTGTTGGCAACCTTGCGGGCATTTACCAACTCCTCAACACCGGTCTCGATAATCTGAGTGCGCTCGGCAATCTTCTTGATGATATTGATGTTGCGGGCAGTCAACTTCTTGCCTTCTTCATCACCGAAGATGTCAATCATGTTCTCTACATTCTTTGCCAACTGGCTCTGATAGTGAGTAGCCACAGGGATGATGTGGTTCATGCTCAAGTCACCCATTACACGAGCCTCAATCTGAATCTTCTTGGTGTAGGTCTCCCATTTCACCTCGTTACGAGCTTCCAACTCGTTCTTCTTCATGACACCCATATCCTCGAACATCTTGATAGATGCAGGGTCGAGATAACGCTCGAAAATCTTAGGACAGCTCTTCTCGCAGTCCAGACCACGCTTAGCTGCTTCCTCTACCCACTCATCTGAGTAACCATTGCCGTCGAAACGGATTGGCTTGCAGGTCTTCAAATCCTGACGAACGATGTCGATAATGGCAGATGTCTTGTCCTCACCCTTGGCAATCAACTCATCCACACGCTTCTTGAAGTCGGTCAAAGCCTCGGCTACGGCGGTGTTCAATACGATCATCGCTGATGCACAGTTAGCCTCAGAACCTACGGCACGGAACTCGAAACGGTTACCGGTGAAGGCAAATGGTGATGTACGGTTACGGTCGGTGTTATCAATCATCAACTCTGGTATCTCAGGGATATCCAATTTCATGCCCTGCTTGCCAGCTACGGTGAAGAGATCCTTCTTGTCGGCTTTCTCAATGTGCTCGAGAAGGTCGGTCAGCTGCTTGCCGAGGAATGAAGAGATGATTGCTGGAGGTGCCTCGTTGGCGCCCAGACGATGTGCATTGGTAGCGCTCATGATAGATGCCTTGAGCAATCCGTTGTGCTTGTATACACCCATCAAAGTCTCTGTGATGAAGACTACGAAACGGAGGTTATCCTCTGGTGTCTTGCCAGGACCATGAAGCAGAATGCCTGTATCTGTAGCAAGACTCCAGTTGTTGTGCTTACCGGAACCGTTGATGCCTGCGAATGGCTTCTCATGGAGAAGTACGCGGAAACCGTGATGGCGAGCTACCTTCTTCATCAAGCTCATCAGGAGCATGTTGTGGTCAACGGCAAGGTTGGTCTCCTCGAAGATAGGTGCCAACTCAAACTGGTTTGGCGCTACCTCGTTGTGACGGGTCTTGCAAGGAATACCGAGTTCAAGAGCCTGGATTTCCAAATCCTTCATGAATGCCTGAACACGCTCTGGGATGGCGCCGAAGTAGTGGTCGTCCATCTGCTGGTTCTTGGCAGAATCATGACCCATCAGGGTGCGGCCTGTCAGCATCAGGTCAGGACGTGCTGCATACAAGCTTTCATCTACCAGGAAGTACTCCTGCTCCCAACCGAGATTGGAAATAACTTTCTTGACATCTGGGTTGAAGTAGTGGCAAACCTCTGTAGCTGCTACGTTTACAGCGTGCAATGAACGGAGCAATGGAGCTTTATAGTCGAGTGCCTCACCTGTGTAAGAGATGAAGACGGTAGGGATACAGAGTGTATCGTCGATGATAAATACAGGAGATGTTGGATCCCATGCAGAGTAACCGCGTGCCTCGAAGGTTGAGCGGATACCGCCAGATGGGAAAGATGAAGCATCAGGCTCCTGCTGAACGAGCAACTTGCCTGAAAATTCCTCGATCATACCACCCTTGCCATCATGTTCGATGAAGGCATCGTGCTTCTCGGCAGTACCTTCTGTCAATGGCTGGAACCAGTGGGTGTAGTGGGTTACGCCATTCTCGTCAGCCCACTGCTTGATGCCTTTGGCTACGGCGTTGGCGATGTTACGGTCGAGACGTGCTCCGTTGTCAATGACGTCTACCAGTTTCTCATAGACATCTGCAGGGAGATACTTGTACATCTTCTGTCGGTTGAATACCTTCTTTCCGAAGAATTCACTTGGTCGCTCGCTAGGAGCGGTTACCTCAACAGGCTTTCTCTTGGAAGCCTCTGAAACAGCTTCAAATCTTAAGTTGCTCATACCTTATATAATTTAAAATTTCTGATTTTCAATGTTTTTATAATCTGTTGAAATGTTTATTTTCCCAGCCATTTGGCAATTCTCTCCATGGCTTCCTTGCAGTCCTCATGCTCGCCGAAGGCGGTGAGTCGGATGTAGCCTTCGCCCGATGGACCGAAGCCGACACCTGGGGTGCAGACTACGCTGGCACCATAAAGCATCTCTTCGAAGAATTTCCAGCTAGGCGTGTTGTTTGGCGTCTTCACCCAGAGATAAGGTGCATTCTCGCCGCCATATACTCTCAAGCCGAGTTTCTGGAGTTCTGCTCTCATGAAGTGGGCATTCTCCATATAGTAGTTGATGGTTGCCTTCACCTGTTCCTTACCCTCTGGGGTGTAGATGGCTTCGGCAGCACGCTGGCTGATATAGCTTGTACCATTAAACTTGGTGCACTGGCGGCGGTCCCAGATAGGATTCAAAGCCACTTCCTCACCTGCCAATGTCTTTGCCTTCAACTCCTTAGGAACGATGGTGTAACCACAACGCACACCGGTGAATCCGGCAGTCTTCGAATAACTGTGGAATTCTATCGCTACCTTTCTGGCTCCACGAATCTCGTAGATAGAATGAGGAATTGATGGGTCGGTGATATATGCCTCGTAGGCTGCATCATAGAGGATGATGCTCTCGTTCTTGATAGCATAGTTTACCCATTTTCTGAGTTCTTCCTTCGAAATGACCGTACCCGTAGGGTTGTTTGGATAACAGAGATAAATCATGTCCACACGGTGGTCTGGAATCTGAGGGATGAAGTCGTCGCTCTCATCGCAAGGCATGTAGGTTACATTGCTCCACTTGCCGTTCTCGAAGATTCCCGCTCTACCTATCATCACGTTAGAGTCTATATAAACCGGATAAATCGGGTCGGTAACGCCGATGTTGTTATCCCATCTCAAAATCTCCTGGATATTTCCCGTATCGCTCTTGGCTCCATCGTTTACGAATACCTCGTTGGCGTCGAGATGAATGCCACGTGGCAGAAAGTCGTTCTTGATGATAGCTTCGCGGAGGAAGTCGTAGCCTCGCTCCGGACCGTAGCCTCTGAAAGAAGCCTGCTCAGCCATCTCGTCTACAGCCTTGTGCATCGCCTTGATGACGGCAGGGCAGAGAGGCTGGGTTACGTCACCGATGCCCAGACTGATTACACGCTGCTTTGGATGTGCAATCTTGTAGGCGTTCACCTTCTTTGCGATGTCGGCAAACAAGTAGTTGTTGGCCAACTTCAGGAAATGTTCATTAACTAATGCCATATTTTGTTTCTCCTTTTATTTGTGGTCATTATCGACCATTTGTTATTTAAGTTTGCGTTCTCTTTTTAAAATGTTGAGTGTCATATTGTTTTAATGTTGAGTGTTGAATGTTGAGTGTTGACTTTGTGGGTACAGCTAAATTCAACATTCAACATTCCACATTCAACACTCCAGAGACTTTGTGGGTGCAGCTAAATTCAATATTCAACATTCCACATTCAACACTCCCTATATTAACACTCCAACTGGATTTCTCCTTCGAATGAGAAGGCTGCAGGTCCCGTCATGTAAACATGATCATCAACCTCGCTATATTCTATCTGTAGCGTTCCGCCATCCATCACGATACTGCTTTTTCTGCCAGTACGCTTGGTAAGGGCTGCGGCTACGGCTGTGGCACAGGCTCCTGTTCCGCAAGCCATTGTTATTCCGCTTCCCCTTTCCCAAACTCGTGTTCTTATGGCGTCTGTGTCAGTTACTTGTGCAAATTCTATGTTGCATCTCTGGGGAAATGCCTTGTCTCTTTCCAGGATTTTACCATAGTGGGCGATGTCGATGGTGTCGATGTCATCCACGAAGGTAACGAAATGCGGATTACCCATGCAAACATAGGTGCCTTCAAATTTTCTGCCGTCAGCTTCGAGCACCGAAGGGCCTATGAATTGCTCGGGATTTTCAAGTTTGGGTTCCAGCATGTCTACTGTTACCGATTCCACAACTTCTTTATTATCCTGAAGATGAAGTTTCAATATCTTGATACCCGAAAGCGTTTCCAGTCGGATGGTGTCCTTTCGGGTCAATCCTTTTTCGTAAAGATACTTACCGATGCATCGGCTTGCATTGCCGCACATCATCGCTTCTGAACCATCGGCGTTGAAGATACGCATCGAATAATCTGCTCTTCTGCTGTCTTGCGGCTTTCCGATGAGAACCAGTCCGTCGCTTCCTATGCCCGTGTGATAAGCACTCCAGGCAATGGCCGCCTTCTCTGGGTCAGGGATGTCGTATTGTTGGGTATCTACATATATATAATCGTTACCCGCTCCCTGCATCTTTGTAAAATGAACTGTTTCTTTCATCTGCGTTGTTCTTTATGTTTGAATACTCTTCTTTTATCTCTCATGTCTTATCTCTTTTGAGATTTGACTTTTTGCTAGTCTTTCGAATATTTCGATGACTATTTGTTTGATTTCGGTTGCAAAGGTACGACGATTTGTTGAAATATGCAAGAAAATAAATGCAGAAATCTTGATTATTTTTCGCTATCTTACAATTTGTATTATAAAAACGCTTTCTGCCTTACAAATTGTAAGGAGAATAGGATAAGCCTCGATAAATTTAAAATGTTTGACAAAAAGTAAAAGCGAAATGCTTGTGTTTTCTTTAAAATGCTAACAAAATGTATTAATTTTGCAGCCGAAAACGAACATAATGCAAAAGAAAGACTTAGTTTGGATAACAACCAATAAGAGTCCGTTTTCGAAAAGAGACAATCAATAGAAGTATTAACACATTATTAATTATTAAAGGATTATGAAGAAGATTGAGGCAATTATCCGCAAGTCTAGATTCGAGGATGTCAAGAAGGCGCTTTTAGCAGCAGACATCGAGTGGTTCTCTTATTATAATGTAAGAGGAGAGGGTAAAATGCGCCAGGCTCGCATTTACCGTGGTGTGATGTATGATACCAGCAGCATCGAACGTGTGCTTCTGAATATTGTGGTTCGTGATAAGAACGTGGAGCCTACCATCGCTGCCATCCAGGGTGCTGCACAGACCGGTGAAGTAGGAGATGGCAGAATCTTCGTGATTCCTGTACTCGATACCGTTAGAATCAGAACCGGCGAGCGTGGCGACATTGCATTGTATAATGCTGAGAAAGAGGAATAATTTAAAATGTTGAATGTTAAGTGTTGAATGTTGAATTAGGCATTCTTACTTATCTTTAATAAATATTATTTAGTATTCTAATTTAACTATAAGATATAAGTATGAGCAGTTTATTATTAACGACACTTGATACGGGTAACACAGCGTGGATGATCATGGCAACCATCTTGGTGCTTTTGATGTCAATCCCGGGTATAGCACTTTTTTATGGTGGTTTGGTGCGCCAGAAGAATATTCTCAGCATCCTGATGCAGACGGTTTTCATCGTGGCAGTAGTCAGTCTGATATGGGTAGCCTTCGGTTATTCCTGGGCATTCTCTACAGAATATGCCGATTCGGGCAATCCTCTGGCTTGCGTCATCGGTGGTTTCGATAAATGTTTCCTTCACGGCATCGGCTTGGATGCCATCATGCCTACAGGCATTCCGGAACTCACCTTTGCAATGTTCCAGTGCATGTTCGCCCTCATTACTCCAGCCTTGATTCTCGGTGCTTTTGCCGAGCGTGTCAAGTTCAGCGGTTATGTACTTTTCACCATCCTTTGGGTTATCATCGCTTATCTTCCAATGGCCCACTGGGTATGGGGTGGCGGTTTCCTGCAGGAGATGGGAGCCATCGACTTTGCGGGTGGTACCGTAGTTCATATCAATGCCGGTGTAGCCGCTCTGGTCATGGCACTCTGTGTAGGCAAGCGTGATGATTATCGTGCTGGTCATCCTATCACACCTCACAACATCACCTTCGTGTTCATGGGTATGTCATTCCTCTGGTTGGGATGGTTCGGCTTCAATGCCGGTAGCGGATTGGCAGCTGATGGTCTGGCAGCCAACGCCTTCCTCGTAACCCATATCGCAACAGCTGCAGCAGCCACCACCTGGATGCTCATCGACTGGATTGTGAACAAGAAGCCAACCACAGTAGGTGCTTGTACCGGTGCTGTTGCCGGACTGGTAGCCATCACTCCAGCAGCCGGCAGTACCGATATTTTCGGAGCTTTCTGCATCGGTATCATTTCCACCATCGTCTGCTTCTTCATGGTAGCGGTGGTAAAGGAGAAGTTCAAGTATGATGATGCTCTCGATGCCTTTGGTGTTCATGGTATGGGTGGTATTCTGGGATCTATCCTCACCGGTGTCTTCGCCACTCAGTATGTAACAGGAGCCGAAGGTGTACAGGGTGCCCTCTATGGCGACTGGCATCAGCTTTGGATTCAGGTTGTAGCCACCGTGGTAAGCATCATCTACAGCGTTGTAGTTACCTACATTATCTTCAAGGTAGTAGATAAGAGTGTAGGTGTACGTGTAGACAAGCGAGTAGAGGAGGAAGGTCTCGACATCTACGAGCATGGTGAGAGTGCTTATAGCAACTAATTGCGAAATTCGATTATCAGCATAAAATTTAGGTCAATGGTGTTTCATTTTGAGGAATGAAACACCATTTTTTTTTATGATAAATCCTCAACTTGCACAATGAAAATGCCTCAACTTGCATAATGAAACTTTTAAGTTGTTGATATTCAATAACGTTATGCCCACCATTTTCCCTAAGAATTCCTATATATAATAATGTATAATCCCCTTTTCTCCTGTTCTTATCCCTTTTGGGATAATTTTACGAAAGTAATCAATTTGCAGTTGGTCTGTGAACGCTGAAGGTTGATGCTGTTTTGTCGGTGTAAATGTCGGTGTAAAATGTCGGTGCAAATATTGTTTTGGCGGTAATGTGGCGGTAATAGTGGCGGTAATGCTGATGTAAATGTCGGAGAAAAATGTCGGAGACATGTCGGTAACCATGTCGGATACTTCAAGGGTGGTAAAAAGAGATTTGGCGGTGATGCAAAAAGTGGGTATTCTAAGGCATGAAGGTAAGGGTAATGTCGGTGTTTGTTGTTTACTTGCTAAACTGGCATTTCGATAGGATAAAATGAAATATTAGTATAATAATTCTTAAAGAAATAACAACGTATAAGTTTTTTTATTAATTTTGTGTCCATAAAACCATAAAACAAAGAATTTATGAAGTTTAAAATAACCTTGAAGATAGATAGGAAATATGGTGACTTGCTGCCCTTTAATTATCAGTATGAGCAGTCGGCAGTCATTTATCGCATATTGGCGCAAGCTGATACGCAATATTCGTCATGGCTTCATGAAAATGGCTATCTATTACATGAAAGAAAGAGGTTTAAGCTATTTTGTTATTCACCCTTCATCTTTGAGAAAGTAAGACCTTTGCCTGAAGCAGGGTGTTTGAAAATCATAGGTGAAAGAGCTGTATGGTACATTAGCTTTATACCGGAGAAAAGTACTCTTGAATTCATTCAAGGTATATTTGCTCATCAAAGCTTTAGCATTGGCAATAAGAAATATCAAGTTGCTTTTGATGTTGTTGGAGTAGAGGCCATACCAATGCCACAATTATCTGAAGGAATGACTTTCGTAGCTCTGTCTCCTATTTGTGTTAAGCTTCATGAAGATAACAAGACTCAATATCTATCTCCAGATAATCCTATGTTCGCTGAAGGAGTATTAAAGGGATTGAAGGCGAGATATGAGAGCATTTATGGTCAACCATTTGATATGGAAGACAAGGAGTTTTCATTTGAATTGATTGATAAAAAGGTCAAGTCAAAGTTGATAACAATAAAAGCCAATACTCCATACGAATCAAGGGTACGTGGATATCTTTGTTCCTTCCGTCTGAAAGCACCTTTAGAGTTGATGAAGATAGCTTATGAAGGAGGAGTCGGAGAACAATGCTCACAGGGTTTTGGATTTATAAAGAAGATAGAATTATGAGTTTAGATACAGTCTTAAAAATTGGAAATATATTGAGAAATTCAAAAGAAAAGATGAGTTTCTCAAATGCTGTTGCATCTTGTCCTAAAGACAATAAAGGATGTTGGCCTTTTTGTCTTTGTCTTCCTGTGGATAAGGACTTTAATATTATTTTTGATAAGGCATCAATTGTTCCTGAAAATCAGAGAAACAATCTGTATTATCTAAAGTACAAGACATCAGGAAATGATACATCTTGTAAATACATGTTTGGTGATATTTATTATTCTGTCAAAGGTACATTAGGTAATAGTAGGTCTATTTCAATAAGTGAAGATGGAAATTATAGATTAGCAAAATCTCAAAGCTCCTTTGATAAAGGAAATGCTGATTATAAAAGTATCAGTTCTTCACTTGATTTTTCAACCGAAGAGACAACTGAATTAAAGCAAATTAGAACAGGATTCGGTAGAGAACAGACAATGCTTGAACGGATTCTCAAATATGCTCCTGCGATTATCTTTTACTTTGAAAATCAAAGTGGCTCATTTAAGGAATATTTAGATAATGAAGTTAATTTGAAAAATATTTGTTGCTTGATAAATAAAGAAGACAACAAAAAGAAATTAGAAAAATTGAATGCTTATAAAAAAGACGTTGATGACGATGAAGAATACCAAAATTTCCTTCTTCGATTAAATTACGCATCTATTTTTATACATTTTTCTTATGAAGACGGCAGTGGACATACAAAGAATTGGTATGATTTTTCCAAAACGTTTGAACTTGTCACTCGAAAAATGCTAAAAGAGTATGTTGCAGAAACTAAGGGAGGACTTGTCCTGAATAAGAATTTGTGGCATACAATATGCTCTGGTGATAAAAAAAATGATATACAATTTCCAAAATTTGATTTGGAAAATAGATACAAGACAAGAGGTTTTACAGAATCAGATATAGAAGATCTCTTTTATGGAGTTTCTTATGCTAAGAAGGGTAAGATGATTTCTGGTTCTGAATATAAACTAATAGTTTTGCCATTTGGAAAGAATTTGAAGGCTGATGATTTAAAACTCTTTATAGAAAAGAAAAATGAGTCTTCGATAATATTGTCCAATGAATATAGCGACGATTTGATTTCGTCTGCTTTAGGAAGCAGCTCGACTTTCACATCGTTTGATTTTATTTTTGTAAAGAATGGAGGAACAAAGCCTGATACAGACCTTATAGAAATCTCAAACATTACACGAAGCGCTCTAAATCGTGTAGACTCGAGAAATAAGGCTATTGCACATCAAGTGTATGCAGAAAGAAATAAAGAGATAAAAATAGGCAAACCTGAAAGAAATAAAGAGAAAAAGGAAGACAATTCTCTTTCTATATGCAAGTCGTTTCGCAATCTCTTGGGAGATGTGCAATTGGATGCAACGGGAAAAGTTAAAATAGCCGCATCGAAGAAATATGAAAGTCATATTCTCAAAGTGCTTCCTTTAATATATAAAGAAAATTATTATAATGATCCCTATTTACTCCATTCGTTTGTGACTAATGTAGAATCCACAACACGTATAGGAGATGGTTCGTTTTGGTGTAAAATCTTGAAATATGATTTGATGTTCATATTGTCAATACAAAATAATAAACAAAATAAATATATGGATATTATTAATTCTGCAAGTTTTAAACTTGGCTTTAAAATAGGAAAAATGGCCAAGCCACTGAAGAATTCTATTGGTTCTTTTGAAAAGAACTATGTAGGATTGCTTTCAAGAAGAGTGTCAACGAAAGAGGATTGCATCAGATTTGTTACTGACATTAGTCAGAAACTTGTAATGCATGACAGTGTGTGGAGCGCAATGTGTGCTGAGGTTTGTGATGATTTGGCAAATATTTCTGAATCTGAATATGCCAAGGATGAATTGTCTTTCGGTTTCTTGGACGGCTATTTTAAATATGAGCCGACGGATAAGAAAAAAGATTTTCAGAAACGTTTGGAAAAAATCTTAGCTGATTATTCTGATAATGAAGATTTGAAAGATGAAGTTAGTAAACTTAAATTGATAGTTGATGAAATAAACCATAAAAATTAAAGATATGAAGAAATCAGAAATTTTGTTCTTGTATGAAACATCATACAATATCCCCAATGGGGATCCATTTACAGGAGAACAACGTTACGATGAGGAAACGAAGAAAATCCTTGTTAGTGATGTTCGAATTAAAAGATTTATTCGTACATACCTTGAGGATATCGAGGATGAGCACATCTATGTCTCAGACAAAACTGGAGTTGGCAAAACAGATTCTAAAGGTGTATTAACCTATATTGCTCAGAATGAAAAATGGAATCCATGTCAAAAGACTGACATCGCAGAAATAATGAAAGGTCTCATAGATGTCAGATTGTTTGGTGGTATTTCAACACTGACAAATGAAGAGACTAAAAAAATTAAAGTTAATAAAAATGAGTGTACAAACGGACATGTACAATTCACGGGACCTGTGCAATTTGCTGCCCTTAACCCTTCTTTGAATCGTGTCAACTTGAAAATGCATCAGAACACGTCTCATTTTACATCTAAAGAAGATAAAGCGCAAGGTGCTATTGCCACAACAACATTGGTTCCTTATTCTGTTGTTCAAATTCACGGATGGATTAATCCAACTGTTGCAAAAAGCACAGATTTGAAAGATGATGATCTGCAGAAAATGTTTAAAGCTTTATGGTATGGAACAGGCGGAGAAGGAAGCTCTTTCTCTCGTTCAAAAGTCGGACAAGATTCGCTTTTGTTGTTAATCATAGACTACAAAGAGAATTTTGACAAACTTTATGGAGTTGACAGAACCATAAAACTTGTGCCGAATGAAGGCTTGAAAGACGAGCAAATTCGTAGTATGGATAACTATACTCTCAATTTCACTAAACTCAAGGAACTTGCCAAGAATGACAAGATCGAAAAAATCAGATTCTATACAGAGATAGATGAGATTAAGAATGAGCTTAATGGTGAGAAGTTTGAAGAGATGAGCTTATGAAAGGTTTTCAATTCAAGATAGATGGTGATTGGGCTCATTTTAAAAAGCCAGAGACCAACAACAATCCATTGTCTCATGACCTTATTCCTAAAACGGCATTAATCGGAATGATTGGTGCAGTTTTAGGAATTGAACGCGAGAAGATGAAATCTCTTTTTCCTCAGTTGTCTGAAGACTTGTTGTATGGCGTTGAATTGCTAAAGCCTGTAAAAAAAGCATCATGTGGATTTACGTCTCACACGGCCATAAATCCTACAGCTATTAAATCACCTAAAGCATTTGAAATGCTGCGTGATGTTAGTTACAAGGTTTGTGTGGGACTTTATAGTGAACGTTCTCAAAGTATATTCGATGATTTTCAAAATGCGATTTTAGAAGGATATGCTGTCTACGACCCTTATTTGGGTATTGCTAACTGTCCAGCAGAATTGACTTTCATTAGCCATGGAGAATTCACAATGATGGGTAATGGCGATTTTAAGACCAAAGGTTTCGTTATAGCGAATGAGCATAAGTTGAAAATAGTTGGCGATGACTTTCGAATTGGTTTTGACAAACTTCCGACATATCAGAATAATGATTTTTGGAATTTGCCAGAAAAATATGTAAACGTCATATACCCAGAATGCTCTTATATGCTTAAAGTAGAAGGAGATTATTGGGAATATATTCATGATAAAGAGATTGAACAATGGGTTTTGATTTAAATAATTGTTATTCACATCCAGGAAAACTTTTGAAAGTACATCTTGAAAATGTGGCTTTATTATCAAAAGTATATCTTGAAAATGTAGCTTTATTGTCAAAGAGAATTACCAGTTCTGATGCAGCAGGATTGGTATCTCTCTTCCATGATATAGGAAAGGTTAATCCTAATTTTCAAGAGAAATTAAATGGATTATGTCCGAAAGGATATGATCACCATGCCTATTTGTCTGCGTATGCTTTTCTCATGTTTCTGATTAAAAATCCAGATAAGTTTAAAGTTCCACATGAGTTTAATTCGCACAATTTCTTAACATCTTTAATAACTGTTGTTGCGAAACATCATGGGGACTTACCTAATATGATACCAAATGATGGCAATCCTATTCTTTCGGGCTATGAAGTAAGCAATCTTTATGCCTTTCTTGATAAGGAGCATATATCTTTTGGTAATGTCTTTTCTGAGTTATTAGGCAATGAGCCATCTATGCCATCATCAATAGAAGAAGATAGAATTAGATTATTTTTTAAAAGAATAGTAAATAAGCCAAATGATTATAATGTTGCTTTACGATTCTATTTAGAAATACAAAGCATTTTCTCTGCATTGGTAAAAGCTGACAAAAGTGATGCTGGTAATATGATATCCATGCTTGATGAGAATGAACAAAATCTGAATAGCTTTTCTCATATCTATCCAGATATATTACAGGGGTATCTTGACAATCTTAATTCTCAAACTTTACTTAATGTAGAGAGAACTAAAATACGTCTGGAAAGTATTAATAGTATTAAAAAAGGTTTAGAAGAAGGAAAACAGATTTTCGAATTGACGGCTCCGACTGGTTCCGGAAAAACGCTAATGTTGTTATCTTTAGCTTCCGAAATCATAAAGGCGAAGGGGGCTAAAAGAATTATTTATGGATTGCCATTCTTGTCGATAACAGAACAAGTTGAATCAGAAGTGTTGAAAATATTGAAAGGTTACGAATGTTTTGTTCAGCGTATAGACTCGAAATCTACAAATACTCGCTTTGATGAAATTCAGAAGGAACTGGATGAAAATCCTTCTGAAAAGTTGTTACAGGAATTAGAGGCTTTAGAGTTTCAAGATGATACTTTTGGCTATCCATTCATAATTACAACTTTCGTACGTATATTTGAGACACTATTGGGAAATAAGAATCATGAGCTTATGAAATTGCCTAATTTTTCCAATTGTGTCTTTCTCTTGGACGAGATACAGTCTTTGCCTCCAAGATTGTATGGATTTTTTGTTGCTTACTTAGATAAATTCTGTAAACTAACAGGTAGTTTTGCAATAGTTTCTACAGCTACACAGCCAGCTCTTCGATTGCCTGATGACAATAAAGAAGCAAAGGAATTCTTTCTGGATTATGAACAACCATTTAAATTGTTGTCACTTTCTCATTATGAGAATCCTGTTTTTAACAGGTATACAGTAGAAGTACAAAAGTCAATTATAGATATAGAACAGTTGGGGCATCAAGTTTTACAGGAGGAGAAATCGGTGCTTGTTATCTTGAATACTATTCAGGATACAAAAGACTTATACAATTTCATCAGAAAAAATATGGATGACACAAATGTGTTGCTTCTTAATACACATTTTACTCCAAGCGACCGAAGCCAGAAGATTTATATTGCTAAGGAGAAACTATGTCAAGGTGATAAGGTTGTTCTTATCTCTACTCAGCTTATTGAAGCGGGAGTTGATATTGATTTTCCAGTACTTTATAGGGATTTTGCTACCATTTCAAGTATTGTACAATCTGCTGGTCGCTGCAATAGAAATGGAAAAAATGCTGAAAAAGGAAAAGTTGTTGTAGTTAGGTTGGGAACGAATCAAGGGGAACGTTCAAGTCTGATTTATCGAGGCCCTGATAAAGAGTTGATAAATTTCTCAAGAGAATCTTTCTATGAATCAGGAAATTGCGAAGAGAAGGATATGCTAAACATACAGAAAGCCTTCTTTGAGAAAATATGTGATCAACTTATATTTGGAGCCTATGGAGAGAAGCTGAAAAACAATTTAATGGAGGATATAAGCCAATGCATGTATGAGAAAGTTGGAAGATTCTCACTTATTGACAAGAATATATTTGGAGAGGAATATTTATACTATGTTCCTCGTAATGATAGGGATAATAACTTTGAATTACTTCTGGAGTACCAGAAGAATTTAAAAGAATCTCTTTCACATAAAGACAAGATATCTATAATACGATACCATAAGAGAAAATTAAGCAACCAATTAAAAAAGATGTCCAATCGGATAGTGCAAATGAGATTTAAACAAAATCAAACAAAACCAATTACATCTTCATATGAAGATTATAATGGCCTTTATAAAATATCTACTAAATGTTATAATTTTGATACTGGTATTATAATTGATGGAGATAATTACTTATGACAATAACTGGTACTCATTTCAACTATTACCAGCTTTGCCATCGCAAACTATGGCTGTTTGCCAATGGCATCAACATGGAACAAGAATCAGACTTGGTCTATGAAGGAAAGCTGGTGCATGAATCAAGTTATCCGCAACGTACATCAAAGTATGAGGAAGTGGAGATTGATGGTATCAAAGTAGATTACTATGATGCCAGAAACAAGGTTATCCATGAGATAAAGAAATCTAATAAGGTGGATAAAGCTCATGAATGGCAACTGAAATATTACATGTATGTTTTCGAGCAACATGGAATAGATGGCGTGAAGGGCATCTTGGAATATCCTCTTTTGAGAAAGACAAAAGAAGTAATCTTGACAGATGTTGATAGAGATGACATTCAGGTTATATCTAAAGACATCATTCAGATAATCTCTCAAGATGTTTGCCCGTCTAAAGTCAAGAAAGGCATCTGTAAGAATTGTAGTTATTTCGATTTTTGTTATATAAACGAGTTGGAGGAAGAAGAATGAAAAGAAGTTTCTATCTGTTCAATCCAGGCATCATGGAACGCAGAGATAATACGCTGAAGTTCACGCCTGTTGTCGTGAATGAAGATAATGCAGAAATCAAGCAGCAACCTCGATACATTCCTATTGAGGATGTAGCGGAACTGTATGCCTTTGGAAGTCTGCGGGCAAATAGTGCTTTGTTCAACTTTCTGGGGCAGAAAGGTATTCCTGTCCACTTCTTCGACTATTATGAGAACTATACCGGAAGCTTCATGCCTCGCGAAAGTCTTCTTTCTGGCAAGGCATTGTTGGCACAAACATCTGCATACCAAAACAAGAAGAAAAGAGTTGAATTGGCACGAAAGTTCATTCAGGGAGCAGCATGGAATATGGTTATGAACCTCAACTACTATAATCGTAGAGGAAAAGACCTGCAAGATATTATCGATACTATTAAAAGATTGAGTAATACTTTGCCAGATGCTAAGGCTGTAGATGAGATAATGGGAATTGAGGGAAATATCAGACAGGCATATTATGCTGCATTCGATATCATTCTCGATGATTTCAACATGGGATCAAGAACCAAGCAACCGCCGGAGAACGAGGTAAATGCTCTCATTTCTTTTGGCAACATGATGTGCTATACCGAAACTCTCCGAGCTGTTCATCAAACTCAGCTCAATCCCACGATAAGCTTTCTGCATACTCCGGGAGAAAGACGTTTTTCGTTATGTCTGGATATATCCGAGATCTTCAAGCCTATTATCGTGGATAGAGTCATCTTCAAGGTACTCAATAAGCATGCTTTAAGCACCAGTCATTTTGATAAGAAACTCAACAAATGTCTTTTGAACGAAAAGGGAAAGAAGATTTTTGTAAAGGCCATGGAAGAGCGTTATGATGAGACGTTCCGTCATCGTTCTTTAGGACGTAATGTAAGCTATAAGCATCTTATAAAACTTGAATGCTATAAGCTACTGAAAGATATTTTGGGAATAGAAGAATATAAACCTTTTAAAATGTATTGGTGATATGTATGTGATTATTGTTTATGATGTAGGTGAGAAGCGAGTAGGCAAAATGTTGAAGCTTTGCCGCCAATATTTGTGTTGGATTCAGAACTCAGTTTTGGAGGGAGAATTACCTGAAGCCAAACTTCGTGAATTACAAATGAAAATGAAAGCTATTATTGATGAATCAGAGGATAGCGTTATAGTTTTCACCAATAAAATGGGGTATAATATGAACAAACAGATTCTTGGAAAAGAAAGAATGTCTACCGATAATTTCTTATAAAGAGTTGTCGATGTGGTTCTATTTTTCCGTTTCTAGGTTCGGAAAAACCTCCAAAAGTGTTCTTTGACTTATTGAAACCTCCATAAATAGGCAGGTTGTCGTAAGGCCGCTGAAAAAATATCTTTAGGCATCGACATTTTTTCTGAAGATTTTTTGTATCTTTGCACCCACAAACCTATTGATTCTTCGAGCATCTATGCCTAAGGATTAACGGGGTTCTAATTGTACCTTTATGGAATTGAAATTACTTTGCGCGCTTTGCACTGCGATACACTACCTATCGTTCTAATTGTACCTTTATGGAATTGAAATCCAACGTACTACAGGAGAAGATTGCCCGATTTGTGTTCTAATTGTACCTTTATGGAATTGAAATACCATTGTCGTTCTTGCGCGACTGA
>ERZ1023981.3-NODE-3-length-118960-cov-22.370001_pt1 | contig 118960 bp, 85 predicted proteins | sample MGYA00380435_ERZ1023981 | MGnify/ENA primary metagenome ERZ1023981 (study PRJEB33179, sample SAMN07449057) | human gut metagenome | biome: Human-gut; feature: Human associated habitat; material: Faeces | host: Homo sapiens | place: India:Kasaragod | collected...
ACCGGAGTGAACTTAGCACCATCCTCCTGACCGGTGCCAAAATAAGACACCTCCTCCTGGAAAGTCTTGATCCCCCCGATACCTACACCATAAACAACGCCTACATTGTTTAAGTCTTCCTTCTCAAGATCGATACCGGCATCCTTTACACCCTGCATGGCAGAAATAAGAGCCAACTGAGTGTAACGGTCCAACTTGCGGGCTTCCTTACGGTCAATCCAATCGTTGATGTTCAGGTTCTTTACCTCGCAAGCAAACTTGGTCTTGAAAAGGGTTGTATCGAAATGAGTAATAGGAGCTGCGCCGCTCTTACCTGCAAGGAGGTTCTCCCAAGTTTCCTCAGGAGTATTACCTACTGGAGTTACGGCGCCGAGACCTGTTACTACAACTCTCTTTAATTCCATTTATAATAATTGAAGTTGCTAATTACTTGCTGTTCTCCTCGATGTAAGCGATAGCATCACCAACAGTTGCAATCTTCTCAGCCTTATCGTCTGGAATAGAAATGTTGAACTCCTTCTCGAATTCCATGATCAACTCTACTGTATCCAAAGAGTCAGCACCAAGGTCGTTTGTGAAACTTGCCTCTGGCTTAACCTCTGCCTCATCAACACCGAGTTTATCTACGATAATAGCCTTTACTTTGCTTTCAATTTCTGACATAATTGTAACTTTTAAAATGTTTATAAATTAATTTCTAATTAAAAATCGGGTGCAAAGGAACACTTTTTTTTTCAAATAAACAAACATTTTATAGAAAAAAGTGCTAATTGATGCACATATACCTATAAACTGTGCACCTTTTTTGTGCTTTTTTGTCTTTTTTGTTGGTAATATGCTTTTTTTTAATTACTTTTGTGCATTATTATTAATTAATCTTTTAACATCATGACATTTACAGAAAAAGCAAACAAAATTTTCAATCAGGCTATTGCCGATTATCATATCAAGGACAACATTGATACTCCTATCAACAATCCTTACGAAGACGGCTCCATTGAGAACCGTTTGTATCTGAAATGCTGGATTGATACCGTACAGTGGCATTTCGAGGATATCATCCGCGACCCACAGATTGACCCTGCAGAGGCTTTGATCCTGAAACGACGCATCGACAAGAGCAACCAGGACCGCACCGACCTCGTTGAGCAGATCGACTCATACTTCCGTGAGTTGTATGCCAAGGTGAAAGTGTTGCCCGATGCACGCATCAACACAGAGAGTCCGGCATGGGCTGTCGACCGTCTGAGCATCCTGGCCCTGAAGATTTACCACATGCGTGAGCAGGCTGAACGTACTGAAGCTTCTGCAGAACACAAGGCTAAATGTCAGGCTAAACTCGATGTGCTGCTCGAACAGCAGGTTGACCTCAGTACTGCCATCGACCAGTTGCTCGAAGATATCGAGGCTGGAAGAAAGTATATGAAGGTGTACAGACAGATGAAGATGTACAACGATCCTTCTACCAATCCTGTACTCTACAACAAGAAATAATAAGGTTTACACCTATTATATATATAGCACAATCGAAAACAGGAAAGTCAGAAGAAGGAAACTTAGCGGCAATATTCACAGTATTTCATATCTTTTCCCCTAAAAAGAAAGCTATGAAACGATTGTCACCCAGTTTCCTTCTCTTCTTTGTCTTCCCTTGACTTGAAACAAATAGAGTCCATTACTAAGAAAAATAAACGAAATGAAGACTGAGCATATTCTCATCATTCGATTTTCGGCCATGGGCGATGTTGCCATGACTGTGCCTGTGGTTTATTCGCTTGCCACCCAGTATCCTGCCGTCAGGATTACTGTGCTCAGCCGCCCGTTTGCCCGTCCTTTCTTCGAAAATTTAGCTCCTAATGTAGGCTTCATGGAAGCCGACATCAAAAACGAGTATCATGGAATCAAGGGACTCAATGCCCTCTACCGTCGCCTTTCGGCAAAGCATTTCACAGCCATAGCCGACCTGCACAGTGTACTGCGATCCAGCTATCTGCGCATGAGGTTTAATCTCGACAACTTCAAGGTGGCGCATATCGACAAGCACCGCAAGGGCAAACGCCAGCTCACATCACAAAACGACAAGAAGTTCGTACAGCAACCCACATCGTTTGAAAACTATGCTGAAGTTCTTGCCAAACTGGGTTATCCTGTCAAACTGGATTTCACTTCTATCTTTGGCTCAGAGAAAGGCGACCTCAACCTGTTGCCAGAAACGCTGTGGAACAAGGCCAACACAGAAGTAAACAGAGATATCCACAGCGACGAAAAACCCTGGATAGGCTTGGCTCCCTTTGCTGCACACGAGGGAAAGATATATCCATTGCCTCTGATGGAAAGAGTTATACAGGGAGTTATCCACACTTATCCACAATGCAGAATATTTCTTTTCGGAGGTGGAGAGAAGGAAACTGAGGTCATGAACCGATGGGCAGAGACATGGCCCGAAGTATGCAATGCGTCGGCTCAGCTCAAGGGTCTGCAGCAAGAACTCATCCTCATGAGCCATCTGCAGGTGATGGTCAGCATGGACAGCGCCAATATGCACTTGGCATCACTTGTCCACACACCCGTGGTAAGTATATGGGGCGCAACCCATCCCTACGCCGGCTTCATGGGATGGAATCAAATTCCTACCAATGCCGTACAGGTAGACTTACCCTGCCGCCCTTGCAGTATCTATGGCAATAAGCCATGTATGCGAGGCGATATGGCTTGCATGAACCAAATCAAGCCAGAAGATATCATTCAGCGCATCGTAAAAGTTATACAAGAAAAAGCAACACTTGAAAGCTAAAGCTTATTTTTTAAGCATTCAACTTTCATCACTCTGCCAAACTTTAACAACCAATCATAATTCACGCATGAAACTTGATGGAATATCGAAGTTTCATGCGTGAATTTATTTTCTGTGAACAATAACATATACACATTATCCACAATCCTGTGGAAAAACATAGGGAAAACACAAATAATAACTATTTCATAACTTTTGGCTTATCCACAGCCCCTAATGCCGATACATCAGAATGAGGATATCCACAGGGTTATTATTAAGTTTTAATGAAGTTTTTAGGAATTTTAGAACGGAAAAAGATATAAACTTATTAACTTTGCACCAGAATAGGAAAATGTGGATAAAACATCTAAAGCATTAAGAACCAAGAAAAAGAAATGCAACAGATGTATTGATAACTTACTATCAGGGTGTGGATAATAAAACTGGCAAGAAATCATCCAAATATTTATCCACTTATCCACGTTATATCATCATTCCTATATCCTATAAAAAAGAAGAATAAAGAAATAAAAATAATAATAATGTTATGGTGAAAAAAGAATGGATAGAGAAAGGTTTTGTCGATGAACCTGTTGATGCAACCTTAGACTTGAAGCAGGAGATACGCCGACTCTGCAAGGAGAAAGATGCTATCATCCTGGCTCATTACTATACCGTAGGCGATATTCAGGATATTGCCGATTTCGTGGGCGACTCTTTGGCGCTGGCACGCAAGGCTGCAGAAACTGATGCCAAGGTAATGGTGATGTGCGGTGTGCACTTTATGGCAGAAACTTGCAAACTGCTGAGTCCTGACAAGACAGTACTTTGTCCTGACCTGAATGCTGGTTGTTCGCTTGCCGACAGCTGCAAGGCCGAAGACCTGAAGCAGTATAAGGCTGAGCATCCTGGATACAAGGTGGTGAGCTATGTCAATACGACAGCAGCTGTCAAGGCGCTTACCGATTGTGTGGTGACGAGTGGCAATGCCAAGAAGGTGATTGACAGTTTTCCACAAGATGAAAAGATTATCTTTGGTCCCGACTATAACTTAGGCAATTATATCAATAGTGTTACAGGCCGCAATATGTTGCTCTGGAATGGTGGCTGTCATGTGCATGAGAAATTCTCTGTCGAGGCTATCGTAAAGCTGAAGAGCGAGCATCCTGAGGCTGTCGTGATGGCTCATCTTGAGTGCAAGGCTCCTGTGTTGGCTGTTGCTGATGTAAAGGGTTCTACTGCCACAATGCTTCAATATGCCGAGAAGCATCCAGAAATCAAGGAGTATATTATCGCCACGGAGGCTGGTATTCTTCACGAGCTGGAGCGCAACTGTCCTGGTGTAACTTTCTATCCTGTGCCACCCGAGGTGAGCGAAGGTGGATTAGGATGCAGCTGCAATGAGTGCGAATATATGAAGATGAACACGCTTCAGAAGATTTATAATGCCCTGAAGTATGATTGGCCTACTGTAGAGGTTGACGAAGCGATTGCACGCGATGCTGTCAAGCCTATCGAGAAGATGCTCTCGCTTTCTTAATATTTTCAGATTAGACATATATTTATCTGAGTCAAGTATCTTACTGAGTCCACTTGAAAAAGTCGAAAATCGTATTTTTTGTCTTTGCAATTTGATAATCAAGAATAGGTTTTCGTAAAATTGACTTTTTCAAGTGGGCTTATTTAAGTACGGGCTGAAGGCCCAAAAGCTCTTAGCCCAGGGCAGCGCCCTGGGTATAATGGCTTATCGGCAAGGCGCCCTGTAAGGGCAACAGCTTTGTAAATTGCCTGTAGTTTTAAAGCTTTTGCCCTTACAGGTAGGGTGTTCAAAATCCGCATCAAAATTTGACTCACTTTTTGCGTATTTGAGCCTGTAAATCATTGATAAACAACCAATGTTGTATAAATGAAATGAGCAGTTTTCGGATACTTCAAAAAAACGGCATTAAAAAGCAAACGCTATCTCATTGATTGATAATATATTAAGTATATTTTTCGTTCAATATTTGAGCCAGTTTTTGAAACCTATTTTGAACACCCTACCTTACAGGGCGAAAGGCTATCATCCGTAATAACCCAGGGCGCTGCCCTGGGCTAAGAGCTTCTGCCCCTTCAGGGCGTGTGGGTCAAAACCATTTTCATTTTCATTAATTTCTAAATTTACAAATACAGAATGAAGTCTCTAAATGATGTTTTTTGTTAGCTTTAAGTGCTTTTTGTAGATGTATTATTGTATCTGGTGTTTTTTTTACAAAGTGTCTTTTCACACTCAAGGACTTGGTGTTTTTAAGCAAATGAGTGGTAAAAATGGTTCATTTTAGTCCAAAAAAATAATTTTTACCCCCTAAAAGACAAAAAAGTCACCTGTTAAAAAACAATTTTTACTACTTTTGCGTTGGTTTTAAACAAGGTGCGTTGTGAAACGCAGATATCATCTTTTACTTATACAATTTATATTTACATCGTAATGAGAATTTCCGAGTGAGGAGGTTCTCATTATTTTTTTTTAACGTCACTATGGTCTTCGGTTACGGATAATAGGGCTATCTTTGCAGAAGATAAGCTGCACTCGGCAATTTGAAAGCAAGCTTTCATTGCGTTCATTGGCATTATCTTTGCATTCGGTTTACTATTTTTTTAAGCACTATAAAAGAAATATGAAACTCAAGATACATTTCAGTCATAAGGAGGAACTTTGGAATTCTTGGTCGCATGCGGGTGGCATCCTTTTGGGAGTCATCGTAGGCATTATTTTCCTGTATTGGTGTTTTACCAATCACAATGGTTGGGCAACGGCAGGAGTGATACTTTATCTCTTTGGTATGCTTATGTCGTATATTGCATCTACTGTGTATCATGCTCTCTCGGCATGGAGCAAGTGGAAAGAACGACTGCGTAAATGGGATCATGCTGCCATCTATTGGCATATTGCAGGTTCATACTCTCCCATCACGCTCATAGCTATGCGCGATCAGGGTTATTGGGGCTGGAGTCTGTTCTGTTTCATCTGGGCGTGTGCAATAGCCGGAACAGTCATGAGTTTTTGCCGGCTGAAGGATCACAGCAATTTGGAAACCATTTGTTTCGTCGGTATGGGACTTTCCGTGTTGGTTGCTTTCAAGCCTCTCATTGATTCTGTTTCGCCTGCTACGGTCATTTGGATTGTTGCCGAGGGTGTTTGTTATATTACTGGTGCTGTGTTCTATAGTATCAACAAGCGCAAGTATATGCATTCTGTCTTCCATTTCTTCGTATTGGCTGGTAGTATCTGTCATATCATAGCAGTCTGGGACATTTTGATGAAGTATATCTAACTCAACTTTCTGATTTACGAAAGTTGTGTTAGTTAGACAACAGCTTTTGTGGACTTGATATTAAACATTAAATATTCCCACAATAGCTGTTGTTTCTAATTTTCTATAATTTTTGAGTCCAGCGAAAGCTCAATTGGTGATATTATTTTCCTTTGCGGTAAAATTGTTCTTTAAAGAGCACAAATGTGCCCCACGTAGGGCACATTTGTGCCATAAGTAGGCATTTTGATAGAATCAGTTTTTTTTTTAAAATGGATACCATGATGGCAACAGGTGTCTTATTGTTTTGCATCTCAGTGTGGGACAGATATTTAAACTTTCGTAGTGTTCAGAACTTGAGTATGTTTATATTATTATCTTTATATAATAAGGTGGATGTGTTAACGTTGTGTTAAAAGCAAAAAATAATTGCTCGAAAATTTGGAAGCTATTGCTTTTTGTTATACTTTTGCAGTGTAATATTCAAGTAGTACACTAAAACAGTTAGATTATGATACAAGTAAACAATTTGAGTTTCCATTATCAAGGAGTCAAGAGAAACGTGTTCAGCGATTTCAATATGACTCTTAAGGAGAATAATATCTATGGACTTTTAGGTAAGAATGGTACAGGCAAGAGTACTCTGCTTTACCTGATCAGTGGTTTGCTGCGTCAACAGCAGGGCACTATTCTTATCGACGGAATATCTTCTTGTGATCGTCGCCCAGATGTACTTCGTGACATCTTTATAGTGACTGAGGAGTTTTTTCTCCCCAATGTTTCTCTCGATGTCTATGTGAAGATGAACCGTCCCTTCTATCCCAACTTCAGTCAGGAAGTGTTGGACAGATGTTTGCAGGATTTCGAATTACCTCTCTCTCTTAATTTGAACGAACTCTCGATGGGACAAAAGAAAAAGGCTTATATGAGTTTTGCCCTTGCCACAGGTACAAAATACCTTTTCATGGACGAGCCCACCAATGGCCTTGACATCCCATCGAAGAGTCAGTTCCGCAAGGTGATAGCCAACAATATGACCGATGAGCGAATGTTGATTATCTCTACTCATCAGGTTCATGACATCGAATCGCTGCTCGACCACATTGTTATTCTCAATCAGAATAATCTCTTGCTCGATGCCTCGGTGGCAGATATTTGTGAGGACTATTCCTTCGAGTACCGCACACCTGCCGAAATGGACGATACAGTGCTCTATGCAGAGCCTACACTTCAGGGCAATGCCGTGATAGCCAAGCGAAAGGCTGGCAGCCGGGAGACTCAGATGAACCTCGAGCTTCTCTTCAATGCAGCCATCAACGGCAAGTTGTAAATAAAGAGTGAGGTTTCTATTTTCATTTTCAAATTACTATAACTTCTGAACTTGCAAAAGTTCAAAAAAAGACAATATTATGAATAAGGTTTTAGATTTTCATCGTTTGGCAATGGTTTTGCGTTGGGACGCATTATCCAACTGGAAGAAATATGTGCGCAGCACCCTGGGATTGGCTTTTGTATTTTCCTTTATCTGTATTTTTTATCAGTTTAATTGGCGAAGCAATGGTTATGTTACATATAATGATGTGAAGGACTTATATTTGGGAAGTGTTTCTGGTATGTTCATGTTTATCAGTTTCATTATTTTCTTTTTCTGTGGGTCAAGAATCTTCATTAACATGAAGACCAAGGCTTCCCGCTCTTTGTTCTTGATGCTGCCAGCCACCAATATGGAGAAGTTTACTTCCCGTTTGCTGTACACCGTTTTAGGAACATCCTTGATGATTGTCGCTTCGTGGATAATAGCCGACATCATTCAGTTTGTGTTCAGCCTCTTTCTTACTCCAGGCATGCAGGGCTCTCTCGTAGGCACGGCTTTTGAAGAGTTGTTCTTGAAAAATAATTTCGATAGCTCCCACTTTGTAGTGCGCAATGGCACCAGCGTGTTGGGACAGACTTTCCCTGTGGCTATGTTTTTGTTATCGTTGACGATCTTTACCCATTCCTTTTTTACTTTGGGAGGTACTGTTTTCCGTAAGTCTGCCACCTTGCTGACCATTTGCTCCAGTTTCATTCTGATGTTTCTGACGGTATTGATATCTTCCTTCGTGGATGCAGATGTACTGCGTCATCTCGTCCAATCCATGGAACCTAACACTTTCGGATGGCTTATGGTGATGGTTCTTCTGCTTTTGTCAGCATTCAATTACTGGGCAGCCTACAAGCTCTTCACTCATATGCAGATTATCAACAACAAGTGGTTTAACATATTGTAAAACAATAAAAAACAAACTATGGATTTCAGCAACGACAAGGCGATATACATACAGATAGCCGAACGATTGTGCGACGAGATACTGGCAGGTAAATATCGAGAAGACGAGCGTGTGCCAAGTGTGCGTGAATATGCAGTCTTGCTCGAGGTAAACACCAATACCACAGTCAAATCGTACGACCAGTTGGCTTCAGAAGGCATCATCTACAACAAACGAGGGCTGGGCTATTTCGTATCATCAGGAGCCAAGCGACAGATCAAGAAGACTCGCAAGCAGGAGTTTATGAAAGAACGCCTGCCCGAGTTGGCCCGCCAGATGATATTGCTCGATATTTCACTCGATGAGGTGAAGGAAGCCTTGCAGAGTAAACTCGATGAGATAGATGTAATGCCGCAATAGAAGTTTTTAACCCCCATAAATACATGAAGAAAATGAAAACAAAAATGATAATAACAGCACTGTTTGCTACACTGAGTTTTACCAGTTGTGTCAATTTTATGAGCAAGCAGAATGTTCCACAACAAGTAAAAAATCTGGATAACGAGAAAGTCATCAAGCAGTCGTTCGCCTTAAAAGACTTTCATGCCATCAGCAATGCGATAGGTATTGATGTTTACTATACGCAGTCGGCTGCCTATAGTGTTTCAGTGGAAGGCACCGAGCAATGTATAGCACAGGCCAAACTTGAGGTTACCGATGGAGTACTGAATATCATGAACAGATATGCCCATTTCTACAATACTTCCTCTTATAGTCTTAAAGTTTATATCAGTGCTCCCTCTATCGACCAAATCAGCAACAATGGAGCTTTAGATTTCTATGGCGACATCAATCAGAGTAAGTCTTTGGCGATTTCCAACCAAGGTTCGTTCGATTACGACAAGGGAACAGTGAGGGCTGGCTATGTATCTATTGACAATAATGGTTCTTTAGATATTGATAATCCTATGCAGATTACAGATTCTCTTCGAATCAACAATTATGGTTCACTGGATATCAATAACGACATGAATATAGCAGGTTCTGTACATATCAACAATAATGGCTCTTTCGATGTTGATAAAATGATGCATATCACAGGTACTGCCTTTATCAATAATTATGGTTCATTTGACGGCAGTTTTGGTCTTAAGGGAAGAGACTTCGAGGTTTCCAATTATGGCAGCTTCGACTCACATCTTACTGCCGATTGTGACCACATCAAAGTTAATTCGTTTGGATCTACCGATATGGATATAACGGGTACAACGAAGCAAATAAGTATCAATGACAAGGGATCTACCGACATTGATACTACTCAACTCAAAGTACTCAAATAAATATTAAACCATTCAAGACAATGATTCACTTAAAAGACGTCAATAAGACCTATCAGGGTGCACAGCCCCTGCATGTGCTGAAAGGTATCAGTCTCGACATAGAGCGTGGCGAGTTTGTGAGTATCATGGGTGCATCGGGTTCAGGAAAGTCTACCCTGCTCAACATATTGGGTATACTCGATAATTACGATTCGGGTGAGTACCGTCTGAATGATGTGATTATCAAAGACTTGAGCGAGACTCGGGCTGCTGAATATCGTAACAAAATGATAGGATTCATCTTTCAGTCGTTCAATCTCATCTCGTTCAAGACAGCAGTAGAAAACGTAGAATTGCCATTATTTTACCAGGGAGTGGGTCGCCGTAAGCGCCATGAGTTGGCTATGCAGTATCTCGACAAGTTAGGCTTGGCGCAATGGGCGAACCACTACCCTAACGAGATGTCGGGTGGACAGAAGCAGCGTGTGGCCATAGCCCGTGCCCTCATTACCAAACCACAGATTATCCTTGCCGATGAACCTACCGGTGCACTCGATTCCAAGACAAGTGTCGAGGTGATGGACCTGCTGAAGGAACTGCACCAGAAAGAAGGCATGACCATTGTGGTGGTGACTCATGAAAGCGGTGTGGCCAACGAGACCGACAAGGTAATACATATCAAGGATGGACTCATAGGAAGTATAGAGGACAACCGGGATCATCATCTTGTGTCGAAAGACTACGTCAAGTAAGTGAAGAACGAAGAGTAAAGAGTAAAGAGAGAAGAATTCTAATGTCTTCCTCGTATAGTTCTTCGGCTTTACTAACTTATAAATAATTAATGCAAATGAAATTTTCATCCTTCACCTTTCACTCCTCACTCCTGTCAGAGATATGGAGTACGTCGAAGCGCAACAAGCTTCGTACATCGCTTACAGGCTTTGCCGTGGCATGGGGCATCTTTATGCTCATCTTCCTCTTGGGAGCAGGCAATGGGCTCATCAACGCCCAGTTGCAGCAGAGTGACCGATTTCTGGCCAACTCAATGGTAGTATATGGACAGAACACTTCGAAGGCCTATAATGGTCTGAAAGAAGGAAGACCTATCGACCTCAACGACAAGGATATGCTCATCACCGATCATGTCTATGCACATCAGGTAGGCGATGTGGGCGGACAGCTGCAGCAATATAGTGTGAATATCAATTATGGCGACAACTATATAGCCGACCAGACGCTGACAGGTGTTTATCCTTCCCATACCAAAATCAACAAAATAGAGATGCTGAAAGGGCGATTCATCAATCAAATAGATATGCAGCAGCGCAGAAAGGTGGTTGTGATGAGTCGTAGTCAGGCCAAGGAACTGGTAAAAGACTATCGGTTGCTCGTAGGCAAGAATGTCAAGTTGGGCGACCTTTCCTTCAAGGTGGTAGGAATCTACAAGGACGATGAGACGCGACAGAATAACGAGGCATTCACCTCTTTCTATACCGTCAAGACCATTTATGCCAAGGGCGACAAGGCTGGCGACATTGAGTTTACTCTCAAGAATATGAAGAGTGAGGAAGACAATCGGGCCTTTGAGAAAAATTATCGTGCCAGCATCAACAAGAACCATCAGGCAGCTCCTGATGACGAGCGAAGTCTATGGCTGTGGAACCGCTATTTGGACAATATACAGATGAATCAGGGTATCGCCATCATCCAGTCTGCCCTCTGGATAATAGGACTCTTTACCCTACTGAGCGGCATCGTGGGCGTGAGCAACATTATGCTCATCACCGTAAAGGAACGGACCCGCGAGTTTGGTGTGCGCAAGGCCATAGGAGCCAAACCTTGGTCAATATTGAAGCTTATCATCACCGAGAGTATCATCATCACTTCGTTCTTTGGATATATAGGTATGGTGTGTGGCGTGGCAGCCAATGAGCTGATGGACAAAACCATAGGTCATACTACCGTAGATACGGGACTTTTCAAAGCAGCCATGTTTGTCAACCCCACAGTGGGTATAGGTACTTGTATCGGAGCCACCATCACCATCGTGATAGCAGGAACCATTGCCGGACTCATACCTGCTATCAAGGCAGCTAAAATACGTCCTATAGAGGCGTTGAGAGCGGAATAGTCATTTAATGTTTAATGTGAAGTGTTTAATTTTTAATTAGGCTTACACCTTTAATATATGCGTTTCGATTTAGATACATATAAGGAGATTCTCGACACCATCACGAGAAACAAGAGCCGCAGTCTCTTGACAGGTTTCGGTGTGTTCTGGGGTGTGTTCATGCTCATTGTCCTGATGGGAGGTGGACAGGGACTGAAGGAGTTGCTGCAAGCTAACTTTTCTGGATTTGCCACCAATACCGCAGTAATATGGGCACAGAATACCACCAAACCTTATAAAGGATTCAATAAAGGACGTTCCTGGCAGATGGAGGAAAAAGACCTGGAACGACTGCGCCAGCGGATGCCTGAGCTCGATGTCATCACCCCGCTCCTCTTCGGAGGAAGAAAAAATGTTGTCTTTGCCGACAAGAGTTTCAGTGGCAGCACACAGGGCGTCAATTCTGATTATGCAAAAGTCTCTGTTCCAAAGATGTTTTATGGCAGATACATCAACGATATGGATGTGCGCCAGCAGCGCAAGGTATGTGTCATTGGAAAACAGATCTATAAGAATCTCTTCCCAGGTGGCGGCGACCCATGTGGCAAGACGGTCAGAGTGGATTCCACCTACTATACCGTAGTGGGAGTAGACTACCGTTCGGGCAATGGAGTGAACCTTGGAGGACAGGCCGACGAGACTATCACCCTACCCCTGTCTGTCTTGCGTACAGCCTATAATCGTGGTACGGCTGTCGATATCATAGCCGTAACGGGCAATAAAGGTGTTGTGATGAGCAAGTTGTCGCAGCGTATGCGCGAAACCATTGCACGTGCCCACTCCATTGATCCTACTGACGAAAAAGGACTCATGGTGTTCAATACCGAGGTACTCTTCCAGATGCTCGACAACCTGTTTAATGGAGTCAACTTCCTCATCTGGTTGGTAGGCATAGGCACCCTGTTGGCCGGAGCTATCGGTGTGAGCAATATCATGATGGTAACGGTAAAGGAACGCACCACCGAGATAGGAATCCGGCGTGCCATCGGCGCCACTCCCAGAATGATACTGTCACAAATCATCTCGGAGAGTATTATCCTGACCCTTGTAGCAGGTATGAGTGGCATTATCTTCGGTGTGGCAATCCTGCAGCTGATAGAATTGGCCAATACCACAGACGGTATTTTGGCTGCCCACTTCCAGGTCAACTTCTGGACGGCCATCTTCTCTGCCCTGCTCATCAGTCTCCTTGGAGGTTTGGCAGGACTGGCACCCGCCTGGCGAGCCATGAGTATCAAGCCCGTAGATGCTATGCGTGATGAATAAACTATCCAGCTAAAGTTCAATAAGTTACATCATGAAAATATAAAAAAACAACGATATGAAAAAGTATTCCAAACTGATTGTAGCGGCCATTGTCGCCTTGATTTTTGTAGGAACATTCGTCTTCCTGTATCAGAAATCTCAACCCAAAGCTACCGAGTATAGCGAGTTTGTACCTAAGATGGGTGATGTGTTGAAAACCACCGTCATAACAGGTAAGATAGAACCACGCAACGAGGTAAGCGTAAAGCCACAGATAAGCGGTATCATTACCGAGATTTGTAAGGAGGCTGGCGACTATGTGCAGGCTGGCGAGGTGATAGCCAAGGTAAAGGTGATTCCCGATATGGGACAGCTTAGCAGCGCTCAGGCTCGTGTGCGCCTGGCTGAAATCAATCTGAAGCAGGCACAGGTAGACTTCGGACGTGAGGACAACCTGTATAAGAAGCAGTTGGTAAGCGCCGACGAGTTCGACAAGGTAAAGCAGGCCCTCAAGCAGGCACGCGAGGAAAAGGTGGCTGCCGAAGATGCTCTCGAAGTTGTACGTGATGGTGTGTCGAAGAGTAATGCCAATGCCTCTTCTACCCTCATACGTTCCACTATCTCGGGTATTATTCTCGATATTCCTGTCAAGGTGGGCAACTCGGTCATTCTTTCCAATACCTTCAATGACGGTACTACCATAGCCAGTGTGGCAAATATGAACGACCTTATCTTCCGTGGCAACATCGACGAGACTGAGGTGGGAAATCTTGTTATAGGAATGCCGATGAAGATCACCATTGGTGCCATGCAGGATCTTAAGTTTGATGCCGACTTGGAGTATATTTCTCCTAAGGCTGTAGAGAACAATGGTGCCAACCAGTTTGAGGTGAAGGCTGCTGTTCGTTCTGTCAAGGGTGGCAAGATTCGCTCTGGCTATAGTGCCAATGCAGAGATAGTTCTGGCCAAGGCCTTGAATGTTGTTACCGTGCCCGAGAGTGCCATCGAGTTTAGTGGCGACAGTACCTTTGTATATATTGTCAAGGGTAGTGGTGAGAAGAAAACCTATGAGCGCAAGCAGGTGGTGACAGGACTGAGCGACGGCGTGAATATTGAGATCAAGAAGGGCTTGTCGCTGAAAGACAGAGTGAGAGGTCCTGAGATTGTGGCAGACAACAAGGATGATGAATAAGCATACTAATAAATAAAGCATGAAAATGATGAATATCCGTTTTACTATATTGTCGGCAATGGCTTTCTTTGCTTTGGGCGAGGCTCAGGCACAGAAGGCATGGAGCCTTCGCCAGTGCATCGACTATGCTTTAGAGCACAATATCACGGTGAAGCAGATGCAGAACATACGCGAGCAGCAGGCTTTGCAGCTCAATACGAATAAGAACTCTCGCCTACCCGACCTCAATGCCTCGGTTGGCGAGAACATCTCCTTCGGTCGTGGACTGACGGCACAGAATACTTACGAAGACCGTACCACCAGTTCTACCTCTTTCTCATTGGGAACAACAGTCTCTCTCTTCGATGGCAACAAGACGACCCACAACATACGTCTTAGCAAACTCAATCTTGATGCAGCTGATGCCGACCTGAGTAAGGCACGCAACGATTTGAGTATGAATGTGGCCAAGGCTTATATAGAGGCTCTTAATAATATGGAGATAGCCGATGTGGCTCGCCGACAGGTGAGTATCGACTCCATGCAAGTGGCTCGCCTGCAGACTATTGTAGAGAATGGTAAGGCAAGTGTGGCAGAACTCTCTCAGCAGAAAGCTGCTTTGGCGCAGAGCCAGCTTACGCTTACCACAGCCAGCAACAACTGCCAGCTCTCCCTACTCGACCTGTCGCAGTTGCTCGAACTCCCCTCGCCCGATGGCTTCTCTATCCTGCGTCCTGAGACCTCGCATATCAATCCCGAGTCTTATGTGCCTGCATCTCCCTCTGTCGTCTTTGCCGATGCCCTTGTGAGCAAACCCGAGATCAAAGCACAGGAGTTGCGTGTTAAGGGAGCCGACCATTCTGTTCTTATAGCCAAATCGGCTTATTATCCTCAACTGGCGTTCAATGCAGGGCTGGGCAGCAACTACTACAAGACGAGTGGTTTTGATGCCGAATCGTTTGGCAAGCAACTTAAAAACAATTTCAGTCAGTATCTTGGTTTGAGTCTCAACGTGCCTATCTTCAATCGTTTCTCCACCCGCAACAGTGTGCGTTCAGCCCGTATAGACCGTGACAATCAGGTACTTAAGTTAGAGGATGCCAAGAAATCTCTTTATAAGGAGATTCAGCAGGTGTACTACAATGCCATAGCTGCCGAGTCGCGCTATGTGAGCAGCCGACAGGCTGTGGCAAGCAATGAGGATGCCTTCCGGCTTACTCAGGGAAAATACGAGAATGGTAAGGCCAGCATTACTGAGTTTAATGAGGCTAAAAACAATCTCCTCAAGGCACAGAGCGACATGGTGCAAGCCAAGTATGAGTCGCTTTATCAGAACAGTCTTCTCGACTTTTATCGTGGCAAGAGTCTTGACTTTTAGGTCAAGGCTCTTTGTCGTTTTATGGCTTTTGTTGCTAATCCTATCGACAGTTATAGGGGGCTATTATCTTCTTACAAATGAGTTATAGAGCGAAAAGTTCATAAGATAATGAAACTCAAACTTGTGAACTTAGTTTTTTTTGCGTAACTTTGCAGCCGCAAAGTAATAAATGACATTTATGAATGATAAGATAAAAGAATTTGAGGTCATGGCACCAGTAGGCTCACGCGAGTCGTTGGCTGCTGCCATACAGGCTGGTGCAGACTCGGTATACTTCGGTATTGGCAAGTTGAATATGCGTTCACACTCTGCCAACCATTTTACCATCGACGACCTGCGCGAAATAGCAGCCACCTGCAATGAACACGGCATCAAGACGTATCTGACGGTAAATACTGTGATATATGATGACGATATTGCTACGATGAAAGAAATCATTGATGCAGCCAAGGAGGCAGGCATCTCGGCTGTTATAGCCAGCGATGTGGCTGTCATGGCCTACTGTAATGAGGTAGGAGAGGAGGTACACCTTTCTACCCAGCTCAACATCTCCAATACCGAGGCGCTGAAGTTCTATGCCCGTTTTGCTGATGTGTCTGTATTGGCACGCGAACTGAATATGGACCAGGTGAAGCATATCCATGAAGAGATAGAACGCCAGAACATCTGCGGCCCTATGGGCAAGAAGATAAGGATAGAGATGTTCTGTCATGGTGCTTTGTGCATGGCTGTATCGGGCAAGTGCTATATGAGTCTTGCCAATGCCAACCGTTCTGCCAACCGAGGAGAGTGTGTGCAGATATGTCGTCGAAGCTATACGGTTACAGACAATGAAACAGGCAATCAGCTCGAGATAGACAACAAGTATGTGATGAGTCCTAAAGATCTGAAGACCATACGTTTCATCGACCGTATGATGGATGCAGGTGTGCGTGTGTTCAAGATAGAGGGACGTGCACGTGGTGCAGAATATGTATACACCGTAGTGAAATGCTACAAGGAGGCTATAGCCTCTGTGCTCGACGGAACCTTTACCGAGGAGAAGAAGGATGCCTGGGACGAGAAGTTGGCTACCGTCTTCAATCGCGGTTTCTGGGACGGATATTACCAGGGACAGACTCTTGGTGAATGGAACAAGCACTATGGCTCTGTAGCTACTGAGAAGAAGGTGCTCGTGGGCAAAGTGATGAAATACTTCTCCAAGCTTGGTGTGGCAGAGGTGGCTATAGAAGCATCTGAGATAGAGCAGGGACAGAAACTGCTCATTACGGGCAACACCACAGGTGTGATGTATCTCAATGCCGATGAGATACGCTATGAACTGAAACCTGTTGAGCTGGCCAAGCAGGGCTGGAGAGTATCTATCCCTGTGCCTGGCAAGGTGCGCCCCAACGACAAACTATATAAACTGATAACTGTAAACGAAATAAAGGAGATAAAATAATGGCAACAATCAACGAATTGCAGGACGAGGTAGTAGAGGAGTTTCAGGACTTTACCGACTGGATGGACAAGTATCAGATGCTCATAGACTTGGGCAACGAACTGGCTCCTCTCGACGAGAAATACAAGAACGAGCAGAACTTAATCGACGGCTGTCAGAGCCGTGTGTGGCTGCAATGTGACTATAAGGACGGTAAACTTGTCTTCACAGCCGACAGCGATGCGCTCATCGTAAAAGGCATTATAGCCCTTTTGATACGTGTATTGAGCGGTCATACTCCTTCTGAAATCATGGATGCCGACCTGTATTTTGTAGAGAAGATAGGACTGAAGGATCACTTGAGTCCTACACGCAGCAACGGTCTCTTGGCCATGATCAAGCAGATACGTATGTACGCCTTGGCTTATAAAACAAAGGAAGCAGAGGGAAATGCGTAAGTTAAGAACGATAGAGATGAACCGCCTCACGCTGGAGGAGTTCAAGGAAGCAGAGAAACTGCCCCTGATAGTGGTTCTCGATGATGTACGCTCTTTATATAATGTAGGAAGCGTGTTTCGCTCATGCGATGCCTTCAGGGTAGAGGGTGTTTATCTGTGCGGCATTACTGCCACGCCTCCTAATGCAGAAATACATAAGACAGCTCTTGGCGGCGAGGACAGCGTAGACTGGGAATACTTCAAGACCACCGAGGAAGCTGTGGAGAAATTGAAGGAGAAAGGCTATTTTGTATATAGTATCGAGCAGGTGGAAGGCTCCACCAAGCTACAGAATCTCCCTGATGCTCATAATACTTCACACTCTACAGGCTATGCCGTTATTTTCGGCAACGAGGTAAAAGGGGTGAAGCAGAATGTGGTAGACATGAGTGACGGTTGCCTTGAGATACCTCAGTTTGGCACCAAGCACTCGCTCAATGTCAGCGTTACGGCAGGAATCGTGGTATGGGAGTTTGCCAAACTCCTGAAGCTATAGACAAGTTTGGAAGAAAAAAGTTTTTCACCTAAATATGACTTATAAGAATCAATTGATAAATGGCCTGAAACAAGGATTTTTGTTTTATGCCTTTTCCACAATATTGATAGCTATTCAGTTTAGCTTCTACATCGTGGGTAGTCCCATCCTCGACTATATGGATTTTGAGGGATGGGTTTTCTTTGCAGCATCCTGTGTGAGCCATGCCTCGCAGTTTGCCTTGGTGCCTTATCTGTTGGGCTTCCTTGTGCTGTTATGCCGTTTTCCCAAGACAGCAAGGGTTGTGCAGATAGTGGGCGTGGTGTTGCTCTGTGTGCTCAACTATCTTAACTCTCAGGTCTATGCCATCTATCATTTCCATATCAATGGTTTTGTACTGAGTATGGTTTTCGGTGAGGGAGCAGGAGAGATATTCAACTTTGATGCCTTGCTTTACCTCAAGGAGGCAGGACTTTTTGCCATCGTTGCCGCCATTGTGGTAGGCGTATGGTATCTGTCATATCGCGTGTGGCTGTTGAGGAAGAAAGCTTATGTCTGGTTGGTGGCAGGTATTTTCGTAGGCTGTACACTTTATGCTCATCTATGGCATATCTATGCTGCATTCTATCAGCATCAGTCGGTTATGAAGAGTGCCACCTTGCTGCCTTATTATTTCCCTACTACCTCGAATGGTTTGTTGCTTAAGTGGGGCTGTAAACAGCCAAGAAGAGTGGGGCAGACCAGTGGTCGACAGAGTACAGACTTGCTGTATCCCGTGCATCAGCTTGAGACGGTGGAACCCGATTCTCTGCCCAATATTGTGGTTATCTTGTTAGATTCATGGAATCGCAGGGCACTTACTCCAGAATGTATGCCTCATACCTATCAGTTTGCCGAACAGAATCAATGGTTTGCCAATCATGTGAGTGGCAGCAATGGTACGCGAAGTGGTGTGTTCAGCCTCTTCTTTGGTTTGTCGTGCTATTATTGGGAGAGTTTTGAGCCGGCTCGTGTCCAACCATTGCTCATCCGCAGACTGCAAGCTCTGGGCTACGACATTCAGACTTATCCCAGTGCTACATGGGCAGACCCTCCTTTTGGAAGAGTTATCTTTGGAGGTGTGCCCGGCATACACACCGAGACCAAGGGCAATACTGCCTTGGAGCGTGATACGAGAGTGGCCAATATGTTTATTGCCGATATAGAAGGCAGAAAGGACAAGAAAAAGCCTTTCTTCTCGTTCCTCTTCTTCGACCTACCCCATAGTTTTGAGTTGCCAGCCGACAAGAACAAACATTTCCAACCAGCATGGGCGTTTGCCGATTATACCAAGCTTAACAACGATATGGATCCAACTCCTTTCTGGAACCTGTATCGCAATACCTGCTATCAGGACGACTTGCTGTTGGGCAAGGTGTTTGAGGCTTTGAAGAAACAGGGACTTATGGATAATACCATCGTTGTGCTGACAGGCGACCATAGCCAGGAGTTCAATGAGAATCATCGCAACTACTGGGGGCATAACAGCAATTTCTCAGTTCATCAGATAGGAGTGCCAATGATATGGCATGTTCCTGGACAACAGGCACATAAGTACACACATCGTACTACTCATTATGACATGGTTCCTACGTTGATGAAGGAATATCTGGGTGTGAAGAATCCTACAGACGACTATTCTATGGGGCGGCTGATGACCGATAAGACTCCGCGTCTGTGGCATGTGGTGGGAAGCAATCTGAACTATGCTTTCATTATAGGGAAGGACAGTATTCTGGAGAAGACAGCCCAGGGGTCCCTCGATGTCTATGATGCCAAGATGAATCCTGTGAAAAACTATGTGTTGCCTGCCAAGCAGTTTGACAAGGCTATGAAGCAACTGAACCGCTTTTTCAAGTAACTCAATAAAAAAGGACCATGAGCACTCATGCTCATGGTCCTTTTTAGTATCAATGAAATGATTTATTTTCCTTTCCATAATCCGTGCAGATTGCAATATTCACGGGCAGTCACCTCGGTGGCGTCTGTCATGAATATAGCCTCGGGTTTCTCGCCTGGTTTCAGTTCATGGCGCAACACATCGGTAGGGGTGAGTAATTCTATCCACTCGATATAGTGCTCGGGCATCATGGGATGTTCTACGCTTCCCACCTTTACCCGATAACCGCCTTCTATGGGCTCAATGACAGGCACATGCTTCTCATAAGCTCCGTCGGTGGCGTTTTCTTCCATCAACTGCATGGGTTGTCCACAGCAACTCAGAACGGCTCCTGAGTGCAATACTTCTACTACGTTGCCGCAGATAGGGCAGCGGTACACTTGTCTTGTTTTTGTCATCATGTTTCCTCCTATATAAAAAGTTAAATGAATGAGTGGGTTAGTAACTTATATCAGTCCATGGGGCTGAACTCGTCTTTTCCTACTCCGCATAGAGGGCAAACCCAGTCGTCGGGAATGTCTTCGAAAGCTGTTCCTGGTGCTATACCGCCTTCAGGATCGCCTACTTCTGGGTCGTACACCCAGCCACATACATCACATACATACTTTTTCATAATGTTTCGTTTTAAAAAGTTATTTTTTAAGGTTAATTACTTTCACTATTCATCATGATGATGATGGATAGATGTGGCAAATATATAACTTTTTTGGATAAGTTCCAAATTATTCTGTGCAAATGATGTTAAATGTAAGTTCTTTTAAGTCAAAACGATAAGATTACTGTATTGCATTGGTATGGTCTTCTTTCTTTGTTTCGAGTGAATCTTTGTGCATCTGTTCCTTCTGCTTCTTAACTTCTTTGTATTCGCTCTTGTAGTAGTGTGCGAAGTTGGCAAAGGGTTCGGTGATGACGTCAGAACTGCTGGCCGTATAGGTGTGTCCATAAGGGTCGATCGCCTTGATGGTGATATGGGCATCGGGATTCTTGGGCTCATAATAGTACAGGTGGTTCATGATGAGGTAACCATTCTGCTTGCTGACGAACCAGTAGGATACCGATTCGCTGTACTTGTGGTGATAACCCGTGGCAAAGGCATCCTGTCCCTTGCTGCTGATGCGGTGCATGGGATATTGTCTGCCGTCTTCGATGGCATATATCTTCCAACGGCTGTCGGCATTGAACACATTGGCTATCAGTACATTCTTTTTTGATGGCAGGTTCCAGTCGTCGGCGTATGATTCCTGATTGAAGTTGGTTTCGGCACGAAAGAGTGTCATCTGCTTGTTGGCTTTCCAGAATGTGCCCTTGTAGTAGCAGTCGGCGAGGCGGGTGCCTTCGAAGGTATAGACATAATAGCCATTGGGCGTTCCGCAGATGTTTACGTTCGACTGCCAGATGTTTCCGCAGGCGGCAGCATGGCAATGCTCCATGACATGGCGTCCCTCATATTCTATCTCATGGTTGCAGGCAAAGTGGGTGTGACCGCAGAAGAGTTCGTATCCTCCCTCGAATGATTCTAAAAGAGCAAGCAGCGACGACAGGCGGGAAGACGTGAAATGTCCTTTCTCGCTCTCTATGCCAACGGGTTTTGCCTTTCTATAGGGGGTGTTGCCAAATGTAAATGGAATGTGGTAGCAAAGTATTACCTTCTTATTTTTTGGGGTGAGCGCGAGGTCTTGTTTGAGCCATCGCATCTGTGAGGCGTGCAGTTCGCCAGGCGAATAATAGGCCTTGCCCTTGGTGAAGAAACAATTGTTGATGCATACATAGTGCTCATCGCCACGGTCGAAGGAATAGTCGGTAGGTCCGAAGTTTTCCTCCCATTTGCGTTTGTAGAGTGACTTTCCGTCCTGGTCGTGGTTGCCTATAACAGAGAAGAGTCGCATCTCTGACGAGCCTAAAGCCTCGCGAATCTGACGTTCCAGTTGTGGATTATAGCCACCATAGTATTGTACATCATCGCCCATACTGAGTCCATAGACGGGTGTACCGGGTTTCTGGTCTCTGATAGTTTGTCGGATGTCGCGCATCGTCTGGGTAGTAAATCGTTCTACGTCGCTTTTCTTGATGGGATTGTCGTCTGGCGAGTCGTAATAGGGGCTGATGGCATTGGTAATCTGCGGGTCGCCGATAACGATCATCTTATACTGCCTCTCCTTGCCATAAGGCAGGCGGGTAAGCGAAAAGTCGTATATCTTCTTTTTAGCTTTGACAGCCTGATAGAAGCAAGCCGTGCGGTCGGTATCAGAATGGGTGGGAACCTCGCAATCGGCTGGAACAGAATAGTATATAAACCGTGCCAGACTGTCTCGCTTCATCTTGTATCTGCCTGTAGAATCGGTTTTCACACAGGTGTAGCCATCGCTGACGATGACGTCGGCCACTCCGTTCCCCTCCTCGTCGGTAAGAGTTCCGCTGATGGTGTAGTCTGTTTTTCTGACCACAGGTTTCACCTTCTTAATGGTGTCTTTGGGCTGTGGCTTTTCCTTTGCCACGATATTGGGTTTAGGAGTGGGGGCGGGTGGTGTAGAGGCTTTTCTGCCAAAGTGTAAAGTCATGCCTATTGCCACAAGTATGCAGCAAGTGATGGCTAAAGCTATGATGTATGTTTGTCGTTTTGTCATATTTGCTTTTCTGTTGGTCTTCTTTCGTAACTCAACTTTTCGATACAAAAGTACGTAATTATTATCGAAAACGTTCAAAAGGAAGCTCTTTTCCATCAAAAAAACATTAAATTAATGTAGAATCATTTTGTTTTCTCCTCATTTTTTCATATTTTTGCAATTCTGATGATACGGCTGGAAAAGTCATGGTATAGCCGTTTCGGGACAAATAAATAAGTACAGGAAATAAACAATGGCAAACAACGATAAAGGTCTGACGCCCATGATGAGGCAATTTTTCGAGATGAAGGCAAAGCATCCCGAGGCATTGTTGCTCTTCAGATGTGGCGACTTCTATGAAACATATTGCGAGGATGCGATAGAGGCTTCCAGGGTTCTCGGCATCACGCTGACACGTCGTAACAATGGCGGTTCGGCAGGTGGAGCAGAGATGGCAGGTTTCCCTCATCATGCTCTCGACACTTATCTGCCCAAGTTGATAAGGGCTGGTAAGCGCGTGGCTGTTTGCGACCAACTGGAAGACCCTAAGAAGAAGCGTCAGGAAATAAAGGGCAAGAAAGGACTGAGCCAGATGGACAAGATGGTGAAGCGTGGCATTACCGAACTGGTGACACCGGGTGTGGCCATGGGCGATAATGTGCTGAACTACAAGGAAAACAACTTTCTTGCTGCCGTGCACTTCGGAAAGGCGGCCTGCGGTGTGGCTTTCCTCGATATCTCTACAGGAGAGTTCCTGACAGGAGAGGGAACTCCCGATTATGTGGAGAAACTGATGGCAAATTTTCAGCCTAAAGAGGTGCTTTATGACCGCGCCATGAAGTCGAAGTTTGAGCAGGCTTTCGGTACCAAATACTGTACTTTCGAACTGGACGACTGGGTGTTTACAGAACAGACAGCTCGCCAGAAACTGTTGGGGCATTTCAAGACCAAGTCGTTGAAGGGCTTTGGTGTGGAACACCTGAAGAATGGTGTTATCGCCAGCGGTGCCATCATGCAGTATCTTGAGATTACTCAGCATACCCAGATTAACCATATCACGGCCCTCTCGCGCATAGAGGAAGACAAGTTTGTACGCATGGACCGCTTCACCATACGTAGTTTGGAGCTTGTAGCTCCGATGCAGGAGGATGGTTCTTCGCTGCTGAATGTTATCGACCGCACGGTAACGGCCATGGGTGGACGTATGCTCCGCAGATGGCTTGTATTCCCTTTGAAGGATGTACGCCCTATCAATGAGCGACTCGACATCGTGGAATATTTCTTCAAAGAGCCTGAATTCCGTCAACTGCTGGATGAACAGCTGCATCGCATAGGCGACCTGGAACGTATTATTTCCAAGGTTGCCGTGGGCAGAGTTTCTCCACGTGAGGTAGTGCAGCTGCAGCATGCCCTGGAAGCCATTCGGCCTATCAAGACAGCTTGCGAGCATGCCAAGAATGAGGCTTTGAGACGAGTGGGAGAGCAACTCAATCTGTGTGATACGCTGAGGGAACGCATCGCCAAGGAGATACAGCCCGATCCGCCTCAGTTGGTTAATAAGGGAGATGTTATAGCTGATGGCTATCATGCCGAACTGGACGACCTGCGTGCTATCAGCCGACATGGAAAGGACTATCTGCTCAAGATACAGGAGCGGGAGATAGAGAAGACGGGTATATCGAGCCTTAAAGTGGGCTATAACAATGTCTTTGGTTATTATCTCGAGGTTCGTAATACCTTTAAGGACAAGGTGCCTGAAGACTGGATTCGCAAGCAGACTCTGGCGCAGGCAGAACGTTACATCACCCAGGAACTGAAGGAATATGAGGAGAAGATTCTCGGTGCAGATGAGAAGATATTGATCTTGGAAACGCAGCTTTTTAATGAGCTGATTGTTGCCATGCAGGAATATATTCCACAAATACAGATCAACGCCAACCTGATAGCCCGAATGGACTGTCTGTTGTCGTTTGCAAAGGCTTCGGACGAGAACAGATATGTAAGGCCTGTGATAGACGACTCGCAGGTGCTTGATATCAAGCAGGGGCGTCATCCTGTTATCGAGACCCAGTTGCCATTAGGGGAAAGATATGTGCCCAATGATGTGTTGCTCGATACCGAGAAACAGCAGATTATGATGATTACGGGTCCTAATATGGCTGGTAAATCGGCTCTGCTGCGACAGACGGCTTTGATAGTTCTGTTGGCTCAAGTGGGTTGTTTTGTTCCTGCAGAGAGTGCGAGAGTAGGTTTGGTGGATAAGATTTTCACCCGTGTGGGAGCCAGCGACAATATCTCTTTGGGAGAGTCTACCTTTATGGTGGAGATGACTGAGGCTGCTAACATTTTGAATAATGTATCGCCTCGCTCGTTGGTGCTCTTCGACGAATTGGGACGTGGTACTTCCACCTATGACGGCATCTCTATAGCATGGGCCATTGTGGAGTATCTGCACGAGCATAAGAAGGCTCAGGCGCGTACACTCTTTGCCACTCATTATCATGAACTTAACGAGATGGAGAAGAACTTCGCGCGTATCAAAAACTTCAATGTGAGTGTGAAGGAGGTGAGCGGAAAAGTTATCTTCCTGCGCAAGTTGGAACCTGGTGGAAGTGAGCATTCCTTTGGTATTCATGTAGCTGAAATTGCCGGTATGCCCAGAAGCATTGTAAATCGTGCCAACGTGATACTGAAACAGTTGGAAGATGATAATGCGGGAGTAGGGGGTGCAGGCAAGCCTAATGTAAAGCATCTTGATGAGCAGAAGGAGGGTATGCAACTCAGTTTCTTCCAGCTTGATGATCCTGTGTTGACGCAGATACGTGATGAAATCCTCGGTTTGGATGTCAACAATCTTACCCCGGTAGAGGCATTGAATAAGCTCAACGATATCAAGAAGATATTGTTGGGAAGATAATTATCAAGTAGGGTGTATCAAAAAGGATGAAACACCCTACTTGCTTTTTTTCTGTTATCATGTATGATGACAACGATTTTTGTCATCTTCTGTTACCATTAATGGCTTTAGTGTTTTTTACTTGATTCTTCCTGCAGAGCAATCAGAGTCAAAAGATCGACGGGATACATATAGCTATGTTTACGTAACTTGGAGAAGCAGAAGTAATTGTTGGCTTCAAATACGCTTACCACCATCTCTGTGCAGTAGAGGGCATCAGGGGTTGTATGGTCGAATTTGAAATCAAAAGGCACACCTTTCGACACCAATGCCTCTACGGTCTTTCTGATGGCCAGGGTGTCCACTCTACAGGGAGCCTTCCTGGTATAGATGCAGTATGAGCCGTTGTTGCGTAGATATTCTTCTGTTGTTTCCATGACGATCTTTTTGGCTACAGTAGAGGCATGAACTAACTTCACCCCATCGTCATACCTGATGACTATGCCGCAATGGGATGGGGTAGAGTCGGCCACCTCAAGGGATCTGGTACCCGATAGTGCTCTTACAGCTACCGATTCCCACGAGTCACCCACGCTGAAAAAGATATCACCTGTTTCAAACCTTGTTGTGTCGGGCATGAGATAGGGAGGGCGGTTGAGCAGGCATATACCTATCCAGACTGCGATAGCCAGAAAAAATAAGGTGCTTCCACAGCCGATAAGATAGTAGAAGCGCCTTTTCGATTTTATCATTCTGTTTTGTTTTTTGCCAATTTTTCGATATTACATAAAGCGATGCCTACTGCGGCTGTCACCATATAAAGCCAACCACCCCAAGCTAAACTGACTTGATCTTTCAGTGTTAAGCCAAAGACAGCGCAGAGGATGAATCCTACTACGAAGCATATGGTGTAGTAGTTCTCATTCATCTTGCCAGTAAACTTCAGTTTTACAGATTTGCCTAATACTATCAGTATCGGAACTAATAATATTAACAATGCTAAAAACCAGTGAAAACCTAATCTACTGCCTTTAAACAACAAGTTCAATCCGTTCATCTGGACTTTCCCCATCACGTCAAGGACAGAACCGAATCCGAAGAATATAAACATAAGGACTGCGCTGGCATTTATAGCGATTCCTTTATATTGTTTGATGGTTTTTATGAGTTCTTCCATAATCTTCTATTTTTTATTTACTGAACTTTCGCATACCAGGAAGTTAAAGGAATTAAGGAGGAAGTTAAGACGTATGTCTTGCTACTTTAAAACTGCGCCAAAAAGTCTATTGTCTTTACTCCTCAGCGACCGCAGGGAGCGATAACTTCTTTAACTTCTGAACTTGCGAAACTTGGATTATTTATTAGAGGCGTTTAAGTTCCAACTTGTAGGTCTTGGCATCCTTGCAACCATTTTCGATGTCTGACTTACTGAATTTTAACTTTTTAAATTCCACGGGTGTGCCAGCTTTTACAAATGCCTTACCATCCACATTTTCAGCTGCAATGTTGCCTACCAGGGTCTTGTAAACCTCCTGACCTTCAGTGTTGTACCCTACGAGGTAAACATTCTCGCTTGGGAGGACAAAATCATTGCCTGTCTTCATGTCTGATGTGGCTGTAGCTTCACCATTTATCTTGAATGAAGGCGTCAAGTTAGAGTTGCTATAGAAGTCTGTAAACTCTAATGAGAGGGGAGTTGTTATTGTGAAATCACATTTTTCTACCTCAATAGGTTTGCCATTGAGAGTTTTTGCACATTCTTCGATCTTTACTTTCCATTCCGCTTGCATCTTTTCCGATTTCTCGATCAATTCCTTTTTGTCGGCTTCTGTCTTGATGTTCTCGGCCTGTTTCTTCAGATCGGCTTTTTCCTGCATAAACTTTTCATATTTCTCTGGTAGAGAGCCATACAGGTTGGTGTCGGTCGAACTGCCTCCTGAGCAAGCAAATAAGAGTGGCATCAACAAGACTGCAAGTGCCATTTGTTTCATTTTCTTCATAAGCTTTGTAGTTAGATGATTGATTAATTGATTATTAGTAATATAGATGACTTTTATGTTTTCATCTTTTTGCAAATTTAGGAATAAACGAAGAAAGATAGTTAACAATCTCTCAAATTATTCTTTGCAAAAGGTAAATAGAGGTGGCAATGCGTAAAAAAACGATTTGCAACGTATTCTAAATACATTGCGAATCATCTGTTTCTCTCTTTACGATATTTGCTGGGAGATATTCCTTTTATCTTGGTGAAAACACGGATAAAAGCCTGCGCACTATTGAATCCAGAAGTCTCAGCTATCTGAACGATTTTGTCGTCCGTACAGTCAAGTTGCTTACAGGCGTATTCGATGCGGAATCTGTTGACATAGTCGTAGAAGGTACATTGAGTTTCTTTGTTGAAGTATGCACTGACGTAGGTGCGATTGGTGCCTATGGTTGCAGCTATGTCTGATACTTTGAGGTTAGGGTTCAGATAAACCTTTTCTATTTCGAAAAGAATGGCTATGCGTTTTCCGATTTGGGTGTCTTTTGTGATGGTTGCAGTGTCATCTTGCATGTCAATATATTGACTGTCAGATAGTTCGTCAAGCACTGACTCGTGTTTATAGATATAGTAGCTTATGAACATCCATACCACCAAAGAAATGCTCATATATAGTGCTTCGATGATATAATCTGCATATATGCTGTTAGCTATCCAGAGTATCAAGATGAATACAAATGACAGGAATATGGCGCGCAACCAGTTTAGATTGATGTTTTTGGTGTAGGAGAAGCGTTGTTTTAGTTCTCTGTTGTATCTGGGAATGGCGATGATTCCCCATATCGTAAAATAAAGGCCATAAGCGAATGTTTCGAACACCTCAGCGTAATAGAATAAGACATTTTTGGTCAATATGAAGAGGACAAAAGGTGCTATAAATAGTAGCTCATGCACGATGATAGTACGACGGGTGAGGCTTGTAGGACTGCATAGTTCGATGAGGATAAAGGCGTATAAAGGGATTGCCACCACGTCGGAAGCTATTGTCATCATCCATCTTATCTCGTTAGGATCGTTTATGGGTTTGATAAAATATAGATTCTTCAAACATTGCACACCGATAACCAGCATCAAGACTGCCACGAGTCTTGATAGTAGTTCTTTGTCCTTATGGAAGAAGAGCCATGACATCATGAAATAGAACATGACGCACAGTCCGTAAATGAAATAAATGGTGTGCAACATTTTGTTATTGTCTGTTTAGGTTGTAGAGCAAAGTTTACCGCAAATATACACATTTTATTTGAATAATTATCTCTTAGTCCTTTTTTTATTCAATCTTTCTTTCATTATGAAGTCGTCATTGGGGGAATTTTGCTTTCGTTTGTTACCATACTATCCCCTTGGTATCGTTACTTGTGTTCTTTTTATCCTCATTCTTTTCATCATATCATCTTGCAGAATTTACGAAAAGAAAAAAGGACAGATTTTTCTAATCATTGGGGGCAGTATCAAGCATGAAGTACACATGATGATGCCGTTCTATGACAGAATGATGCTGCGCAAGAGATACATTATCGAAACCATTAACGACATGCTGAAGAATACGGCACAGATTGTACACTCACACCATAGATCTGTAAGCAACTTTATCATGAACCTTATTTCAGCATTGGGAGCATATTGCTTCTTCGACAACAAGCCAAAGGCATTGCAGGGATACTGCATCGAAGACACCAAACAGCTGTCACTATTCTAAGGGCAAAACAACTTCTTTCAGCCTTCTGTTATTACCCACTCCTAATGGTATGGGGAGGAGGCGTATTCACGCTGCATTTATATTGTATAAAACACTCGGTTATCCCGAACTGGGGTATGAGATAAGAAAATATGGAATAGACGAGGGCGACTGGAAGAAAGTATTCTCAGTTTTCTCCCATTTTCCTCATATCAGTAAGGCTATACTTTTTGGCTCCAGGGTCAAAGGAATCCACAAGCCTTTTTCTGATGTGGATATAGCATTGGTAGGCGAAGCCTTGTCGCCCAAGGAGCGAATGATGGCAAAGCCTTTGCTGTACACACCTCTTTCATATAATACACCAGAGAGACGTTTCTCTGTTTCTGCAAGTTTTGCACGTGCTTGTACACGTTCGTATTCCAGCAAACGCTTTTGAACCAGTTCTGCTCGGCGAGTTTGTACGGCAAAGTAGTTTTGGGCAAAAGAGATTTGTGGCTTGCGTGGATCGCCATTTTGGGCAATAAGGTAGCAAGCATAACGAGTCAGCATATAGTCTTTGACCTCACGTTGAGACCCAGAACCAAGGGTGACCATTTTGCTGACGTCAGCAAAATGGTATGATACCTCTTGCCCTGCATTGGTACAAGAAGCTTTTGCTTTTTCGATAATTCCTTCGAAATTACGCCATTGGCTATAACCTAACACTTGTGCAAGTTCTCTTGCGCTCCAACACTCTACGCCTTCGTATTCGTTGGCGATAGCTTCGAATTGCTCGAACAATTCTTTGATTTCCTCTTCCTTCATAATCGTTTATTTTTATGATATTTCGGTAAAGTTACACTTTTTATTTGGTTGTAGCAAGGAAAAGGTAATTTATTTCCTTTTTTGTTCATCAATAAATACTTGTATCTCTCCTAAATCTCCAATTTCTTTTGGTAGAACAAACATATTGTATGGGTTCGCATATTTACGGAAATGCTCTTCAATAGAATGTATATCTATTTCATTTATGCTTTTTGAACTGTTAAAACCGATAGGTTCAATGTTGCATAGCTTCCATCCTTGAAAACATCTGTTCCTAAAGGCTTGGAATACTTGGCTCTTTGTTTGGCACGTATCCAATACTTTACTATTTCACGTTGGTAAATACATTCTTGTTCTCGAAGAGTTCTATCACTTGGTGTTCCAGTTTAGTTCTCTTGATGCCAAAGTTTATTTTCCAAAATTGTGGATTGTATTTCTGCTTGGCTATAATCTCTTTGAGGTTATAGTTGTATTTGATATGCTTCTTTCCTTTAAACTTATTCTCGCCCATGTTAAATACGAGCATGTTGATGCGAATCTGCTTGCCGAGATAGTGATAGCTACCGTTGATGTCTTCGCTTTCAACCTCTGTAAATCCTCGTTGCGAAGTATATAAAGTGGTTATGGATAGATTGAGTGGAAGTTTCTCGTGTTTGGACGGAGATAGAGTGGAAAGTGAAAGATGGCCGGTAAACTTAAGAACATCAAGCGATTCACTGTCCACGTAAAGATTGCCTTCAAGAATACTGCGGTGAATGCCTTTCTTTGCTTTGAAGGAAATTATATAGATGTAATGTTGCTGGTTTTGGATAACGGTATAGTCTACATGATAATACTTCTTATAGTCTTTTGTCAAAATGGGAATAGGCATGTTTTTCACCACTTTGCGTGATAAGATTCCAAGTTGGGATAAAGAGAAGAAGTTGGTGCAATATGAATATCTATTGCTTTCCGTTGAGGGTAGGGCAGCATATCTGCCTGTAATCAAAGACAATCCTCTGAGAGAAATCTCTGACTTAGCACAGAAGCAACTCTCAATGAACTCGTTGCAGACTTTATCGTTAAAGGTGGATTGGCGGAAGAAGAAATTAGACATTTGTTCTTTATGTTGAACGGTTTCTGTCAGTAACTTGTTGATAATCTTATTGATGATGGCATCTATAGGATAAGTTGTAACCTCCTTTAGATTGATGGTGTAAGGTTTAAGTTTGATGATGGAATTGAGAGAGGAAACTGGCACAAGGGCTTTTTGATACCCCACACAACTAATCTTGGCATGGCCAGTAGCTGAGGTCTCTATGGAAAATTCTCCGTTTGCATTAGCCAAGGCTTTATGGTCGGCATCAACATAGATAGTGGCAAATGGCAAACTTTGTTGGCTTTCAGCGTCAACGATACTTCCTTGGTATTTCTGAGCATGAATCGTTAGGCTCAGAAATACCAAGATAGTGAATAGCAAGTTCTTTTTGATATTCTCCTTCATTTGTTATGTTGCTTTTTAAAAAACTTTTTTAATTTAATGTAAAGGTACACATTATAAATGAAAGATACGAAAAAATCGTGGAAAATTAACTAAAAAGACATCCACAGCCCTCGTGGATGCCTTTATGATAGCTTTTTAAAGAGTTTCTTTTGAATGGTGTAACTTCTTAGACCAATTAGGTGCTATTGGCTAAATACGTGAAATGTTCTTTACACTTCCTTCGCTGAGATTTCTGTATTTTTGTCAGACTCTTTTTATGTTTGTAAATATCGAAAATATGAAGGCCGAAGCGAATTTGCTAAAAATCAGATGGTTATAATTATAAAGAATTAATGGTCATGTTCCGTAATTTTCATGTCGTACGACATTGCATCCTATAGTTGTACAACATAAGCGCTATAGTCGTACGGCATGAATCGTAAAAACGTACGACATGAGTATGTATAGTTGTACGACTATAGAATTATGGTTTGAGAAAAGTTGTAAAATATGGGTGCTACTGATGCTAAAAACTCTTTTTTTACTATTAGATGCCTCAACAGAGAGTAGGCAAAATAGTGTAATAAATAATTACATTTAGTTCTTTTTGAAAAAAAAACAAACCACTTTTTGGATTTCGAAAGAAATCAATCAAGGCGAAAGATGTAAGTAACGTAAATATCTATAAATGAGCGATATACTGTATTTTCGGCAACACTAATCAGGCATAGAATTGATGTGTTGGTAGAACACAGCTTTTTACTGAGAGGCAGTATTGGTTGATAGTAACATCCCGGTTGTTTCATGTGGAACAACCGGGATGTAATGGTATGAATGTTTTTAATGAGCTTCGAGCCAATTGTTTCCCCAACCGGCATCTGCTACCAAAGGTACGTTCAGTTGATAGGCATTCTGCATTTCCTCTACTACGATTTGCTCTACTTTCTCTTTCTCTTCGGGATAAACAGAGAAGTTGAGTTCGTCGTGTACCTGGATGATCATTTTGCTCTTGATGTCTTCCGCCTTGAAGCGTTTGAAGATGCGCACCATAGCCACTTTGATAATGTCGGCCTCGGAACCCTGGATAGGAGCATTGATTGCATTGCGTTCGGCAAATCCACGCACAGTGCCATTGTGACTGTTGATGTCCGGCAAATAGCGGCGACGGTGAAAGAGGGTTTCGGCATAGCCTTTTTTCCGAACTATCTCTTTAGATTTTTCCATGTATGCCTTGACGCCAGGGAAGGTGTGGAAATAGTCCTCGATGATTTGTTTGGCTTCCTTGTTCTCGATATTCATGCGTTGTGCCAGTCCGAAAGTGGTAATACCATAGATGATTCCGAAGTTGGCAGTCTTTGCTTTTTTGCGTTGAGCATCAGTGACTTGCGAAATGTCTTCGTGCCATATTTTGGCAGCTGTAGCCGCATGGATGTCGTTGCCTTCGCGGAAGGCTTCCGTCATATTGGGATCCCCGCTGAGATGGGCCATGATGCGTAGCTCTATTTGAGAGTAGTCGGCAGAAAAGAACAGACATCCTGGCTCTGGGATGAAGCATCGGCGTATCTCCTTTCCGTCGTCATCGCGTACAGGGATATTCTGCAGGTTAGGGTCGCTGGATGAGAGACGTCCTGTGGATGTGATGGCTTGGTTGAACGAAGCATGAATGCGTCCTGTGCGAGGGTTGATGAGTTTTGGAAGAGAGTCGACATAGGTGCTGAGGAGTTTCTTCAACCCTCTGTAGTTCAATATCTCGTCGATGATAGGACTCTTGCTTCTCAGCTGTTGCAGCACTTCCTCGCTTGTCACATATTGTCCTGTCTTGGTCTTCTTTGGCTTGTCTACGATTTTCATCTTTCCAAAGAGTATTTCTCCTACTTGTCGAGGAGAGGCTATGTTGAATGACTCGCCTGCCAACTCATAGATGTGGCGCTCTATCTCGGTCAGCCTGTTGGTGAGGTTGACTGATGTTTCTTTAAGTGTGTTGGTATCTATACAGACACCATTCATCTCCATGTGTGCCAGCACTGGTACGAGCGGCATCTCTACATTCCAGAAAAGTTCTTCCAGATTCAGTTCCTTGAGTTTGGGCTCCAGAACATTCTTGAGTCGCAAAGTGATGTCGGCATCTTCGGCGGCGTACTCATAGACTTCGGATGGTGCCAGGTCGCGCATCGATTTCTGATTTTTGCCTTTAGGCCCTATCAGGTCTTCGATATGTACAGTCTGATAATGCAGATATACTTCTGCCAGATAATCCATATTGTGGTAGAGTTCTGGCTGGATAAGGTAATGGGCTATCATCGTGTCGAACATCTTTCCTTGTATCTCTACACCATAGTTCATAAGTACCTCATAATCGTACTTGATGTTTTGTCCCACTTTCATGATTTTTGGATTCTCATAGAGTGGTTTAAAGATGTTTACGAATTTTAAAGCTTCTTCACGATCGGAAGGAATAGCCACATAAAAAGCTTCTTTTTCCTCCACAGCAAAGCTCAAACCTACCAATTCGGCGTCAACAGCATGGGTTGAAGTAGTTTCTGTATCTAAACTGAGAATTTGTTTTGTAAATAAATAATCATAAAGACGCTTTGCATCTTCCTCATTATCAATGAGATTATATTTATGTTCTACAGTTTTAATGCTCTCAAAATTCGCGTTTTTCTGCTCATCCTTACCATTGGTCTGATTTTCGGCAAATAAATCAAGCTCTGATGAAGCGTTTGTTGGCTTTTGTTGAGGTTTTTTAAGAACTCTGTTAGCAAAGGACTTAAACTCTAATTCGGTGAAGATTTCGTCGAGTTTTTCCTTGTTGGCTTTTACCAACTTCAAATTGTCCATATCGAGAGCAACGGGCACGTCGGTTCGGATGGTTGCCAAGAACTTCGACATCTTGATGTCTTCTATAGCACCTTCTACTTTTTCGCGCAGCTTTCCTTTTATCTTAGAAGAATTCTCTATCAGATTCTCAACGTTGCCAAACTCGTTGACGAGTTTGATGGCAGTCTTTTCGCCCACGCCTGGACAACCCGGGAAGTTGTCGGCAGAGTCGCCCATTAACGCCAAGAGGTCGATAACCTGGAGTGGGGAAGTGATGCTATATTTTTCTTCAATCTCTTTGGTTCCGAGTTTCTCGTATCCTCCACCATGTTGTGGGCGATACATATAGACATTGTCTTTTACCAACTGTCCATAATCCTTGTCGGGTGTGAGCATATAGGTCTCAACACCCTTTTTGCCTGCCTTTGTGGCTAAGGTGCCAATGACGTCGTCTGCCTCGAACCCGTCAACTTGCAGAATAGGGATGTGGTAGGCATCGAGGATATTTTTGATGATAGGTACTGACAGTTTGATGTCTTCTGGCGTTTCCTCCCGTTGAGCCTTATAAGCAGGGAAAGCCTCGTGGCGGAATGTCTTTCCGTGGTCGAAAGCCACTCCTATGTGTGTAGGCTTTTCTTTGGTAAGTATCTCGTTGAGTGTGTTGCAGAATCCCATGATGCATGAAGTGTTGAGCCCTTTAGAATTGATTCGTGGGTTCTTCATGAATGCATAATACGACCTGTAAATCAGTGCGTAAGCGTCTAAAAGAAACAGTTTATCCATAAATAATTATTTTTATCGCGTAAAATTACTAAAAAATTGCCACATTTCGCGAAGAATTGATTAATTTTGTAACAAATTTCGGAAATAATGGATTATTTATCACTTATCAAGCAACCTATAGAGTCTGAATTGGCTGATTTTGTAGACTTGTTCAACAAGTCTTTGATGCATGGCGATGGTCTTCTCTCGCAGGCGCTCGATCATATTCGACAGCGTGCGGGCAAGCGTATGCGCCCTATGCTCATCTTGCTGATGGCCAAGAATTTTGGTAAGGTAACTCCAGTTACTCAGCATTCTGCTGTGGGATTGGAATTGCTTCATACGGCTTCTCTTGTTCATGATGATGTGGTGGACGAGAGTGGAGAGAGAAGAGGTCAGGCGAGTGTGAATGCTACTTATAATAACAAGGTGGCTGTACTTGTGGGCGACTATATCCTTTCTACTGCTTTGCTCCATGTGTCGTATTCGCACTCTGAGGAAATCGTGCGTTATCTGGCTGAATTGGGTCGAGTGCTTTCTAATGGAGAGATACTGCAGTTGAATAGTATCAACAATCAGGAAATATCAGAAGATGTTTATTATCAGGTGATTAAGCAGAAGACTGCAGCCTTGTTTGAGGCTTGTGCCGGGATAGGAGCCTTGTCGGCAAAAGCCTCTATGGAGGCTGTAGAGGCCGCAAAGAAATTCGGGCAGAATCTTGGTATTATCTTCCAGATTCGTGATGATATTTTCGATTATTATGACTCTAAGGAGATAGGCAAACCTACGGGTAATGACATGGTGGAGGGCAAATTGACCCTGCCTGTCATTTATGCTTTAAATTCTACTGGTAACGAACAGATGATGAAGTTGGCCCGCAAGGTAAAGGCACATGATGTTTCGCAGGAAGAAATAGCTCAGTTGGTGGCTTTTACCAAACAGAATGGAGGCATTGAATATGCAGACAAGAGAATGTGGGAATTCCATGCGGAGTCTATGGATTTTCTTGATACTTATGTAGAGGATAAGGATGTCTATCAGGCTCTAAAAGCCTATTTAGATTATGTTATAGAAAGGAAGATATAGTTTTTTGCTTAGGATGATTCTATGTTCTATACTTTGGAACTTATGTTCTATAGTTTAGAACTTATGTTCTAAAGTTTAGAACTTGTATCCTAAAGTTTAGAACTTATATTCTAAAGTTTAGAACATAGAATGAATAAGGATTTCATGACATTTTGTCCTTATAGAAAATACAATTTAATACAGTATACGATAAAAAAATAAGAGCTTGATTCCCAATGATTGGAACCAAGCTCTTATGCGTATGAAGTAATGCTAATGACACCTATGCCTTAGAAATACTTGATTTCCTTGCCTAAAATTTCGCTCAAGAGGAGGTTGGTAAGGCGTGATGTACCGAGTCGCAACCACTGATTGGTCAGCCATTTTTCGCCTAAGACTTCCTTTACGATGGTGTAGTAAACTACTGCATCGTGGACGGTATTAATGCCACCTGCAGGCTTGAAACCTATCTGAATGCCAGTCTTTTCGTAGTATGCTTTGATGGCCTGACACATTACGTATGCAGCCTCAGGAGTGGCAGAAATCTTCTCCTTACCTGTAGAGGTCTTGATGTAGTCGGAGCCTGAGTACATGGCTAAGATAGAGGCTTTCATGATGTTGCTGCAGTTCTTCAGGCAACCTGTCTCAAGGATACATTTCATCTTGTGCTCTCCACAGGTTTCCTTCAGTTCCTGGATGTCGTCGCAAAGACCCTCGTAATCCTCGCTGAAGAACTTGCCTACAGGCATCACGATATCCACCTCTGTAGCGCCGTCTTTGATGGCCATGGCGGTCTCGGCTATCTTTACCTCTATAAATGTCTGTGAAGAAGGGAAATTGCCGCTTACGACGGCGATTTCCACGCCATCAACCTCCAAGCTCTGGCTGATCAGTCCAGCAAAGTTAGGGTAGGTGCATACGGTAGCTACATGAGGAAGCTGTGGATAATCCTTGGCAAACTGGTTTACCTTTTCGATCATTTTCAGGATGCTTTCCTCTGTATCTTCGGTATGAAGAGAGGTCAACTCGATACTTCCAAAGAGGAATTTCTTTACCTCCATGGTCTCGTTCTCAGCCACTTTCTCGTCGATTATCTTCTTGACTTCTGCTGCTACTTCCTCATCGTTGAGGTCGCAGTTATACTGTTTCAAAACTGACAAATACTTGTCGTCCATCTCGCTGTACTGCCCTTTTTTCTGGGCAATAACTTGTTCCTTGATACTGCTCATACTTAATGTTTTTTATTGTTGTTATTTATTGTTTGTCTTTTCCTTGTTCTGTGCTTAATTTAGGGTTGTTTTTATGTCTTTCTGCATCTCTTTGGGTTTTCTTGTTGAAGCTCTTTTGAAGCTCTTCTGTAAGGTCGATCCCCGTTTGATTTGCCAGACATATAAGTACCCAAAGAACATCGGCCATTTCTTCTCCAAGGTTGGGTTTTTCTCCCTTTTTGAAGCTTTGGTCGCCATAGGTTCTTGCTATGACTCGAGCCAGTTCACCTACCTCTTCAGTCAGGCAAGCCATATTGGTTAGTTCGCTGAAATAGCGTACTCCATATTGCTTAATCCACTTATCTACAGCATCTTGTGCTTCTTTTATAGTCATAACAGATGATCTTTAATAATCAAATAGGTCAAACTTAGCCATAATCCTGTGAAGAATAACGCGGCAATGGTGTTGTAGATACCAATCTTTCCGTCCTCTCTTTTGTCATTTAAGAACTCCAGGTTCAGACCCATGACCAAGAGTGTTTGACCTGCGTATACAGCCCATTGGTTGTCTAATAACCTTTGTGAAAAGGCGATAGACAGAATTAATCCTATGGTTGATAGCCAATCTTTATACTTTACTATTCTTTTCATTTTTTCAGTTCTATAGAATAGTCTGTATCTACTCCTTATTATGGGTGTCCATCATGATGGTAACTGGGCCGTCGTTCAGCAGATCTACCTTCATATCTGCGCCAAATTCCCCTGTCCCTACAGGCTTTCCAAGTGACTCAGAAAGCTTTTTGCAGAACTCTTCGTAGAGCGGAACGCTTATCTCGTGTTTGGCAGCTCTTAGCCAGCTGGGGCGATTTCCTTTCTTGTAGCTGGCGAATAGGGTAAACTGGCTGATGACCAATATCTCGCCCTTTATATCCATAATAGAGCGATTCATTACATGGTTCTCGTCATCGAAAACACGGAGTCCAATTACTTTTCTTACTAACCAGTCTATGTCTTCAGAAGTGTCGCTTTCCTCTATGCCGAGAAGGATGAGATAGCCCTGCTGGATAGCAGATTTTAATTCTCCTTCGATGGCGACAGATGCGTGTGCGACGCGTTGTATTACAATTCTCATATTTCTTAATTATATCTTCTGCAAATATACATTATTTTTGCCGAATTGCCATCATTTAGGCTGATTATTTTCAAAATAATCCCTTAATATGCTTGCCTTATGCTGGCCCACAATCTCTGTTAGGGCTTCCAGGCTTGCTTCTTTTATCTTTTTGACGCTTTTAAAATGGCTCAGAAGTGCCTCTTTTGCCTTAGGGCCGATGCCTTTAATATCGTCGAGTTCGGAGTGTAAAGCATGCTTGGACCGCTTGTCTCGGTGGAATGTGATGGCGTATCGGTGTACTTCGTCCTGAATCTGTGTGAGGACTTTGAATAGCTCACTTTCAGTCGGTATGGCAACCGTTTGAGGAGGAAAGCCAAAGAGTAGCTCGTTGGTGCGGTGTCGGTCGTCTTTTGCGAGTCCAGCTATGCTTATATGAAGCCTGAGTTCGTCTTCTATTACGGCTCTTACAACCTCCATCTGGCCTTTACCACCATCGGTAATAATAAGGTCGGGTAGCGGTGTGCCTTCTTCTATCATACGGCTGTATCTGCGCCTTACCACCTCCTGCATTGATGCATAATCGTCGGGACCTACAACGGTTTTTATGTTGTATTTTCTATAGTCTTTACGGCTTGGCTTCATACCTTTATATACGATACAGCCTGCCACGGCATCTGTGCCGGAGATGTTGGAGTTGTCGAAGCATTCTATCTGATAAGGCAGTTTTGGCAACTTTAATTTGGATTGCAATTCCTTCATCAGCCGAGTTTGTTTTTGTTCTGGATTGAGCTTTTCTGCCTGCTTAAGACGGTCGAATTTGTACTGTTTGCAGTTCATTTCCGACAATTCCAAAAGATGTTTCTTGTCGCCTCTTTGCGGTACGAAGAAAGTGGCGTCTTTTAATTTCCATTCCATCTCGAAAGGCACAATAATCTCTTTGGAAGCAGAGTGGAAACGTTCTCTTATCTCAGGTATGGCAGTTATCAAAAGCTCTTCGTCGCTTTCCTCCAACTTGCGTTTATATTCGTAGGTAAAGCTCTGGTTGATGGTACCATTTTTGACGTGGATATAGTTGATAAATGCGTTCTTGTTGCTGTCGTCGTTCACGATAGTAAATACATCTACATCGGTAATGGTGTGGCTTACGACCTCGCTTTTTGCCTCAAATTCGTCGAGCAAAATATACTTTCTCTTGTATTCTTCGGCCACCTCGAACTTAAGAATCTCGGCATTTTTCATCATCATATCGTAGAGATATTTGCTTACTTCCCGTGTGTTTCCCTTCAGAATCTCACGAGCCTGGCGCATGTTTTCCTGATATTCTTCGTAGCTTTGCTTATTGATGCAAGGCGCTCCGCAGTTGTGTATGTGATAGTCGAGACAGGGCTTGTATTTTCCGTCTCTGATGCCTTCTCTTGTCAAAGGAAAGCGACAAGTGCGGGGTTTGTAGAGCTTTTTGATGATTTCAAGTACTGCATACATGCTTCCTATGTGAGGATAAGGTCCGTAGAATGTTCCTACGCGCTTGTTGATGTTTCTTGTTTTGAAAATTCTCGGGAAAGGCTCGTTGGTTACGCAAATAGAAGGGTAAGTCTTGCCGTCTTTCAGCAAAACGTTGTATTTGGGGTTGTATTTCTTGATCAGGCTGTTTTCCAGCAGTAGTGCGTCTTCTTCTGTATTGACCACTGTGTAGGAAATGTCGTGAATTTTGGAAACAAGCACTTTGGTTTTGTATCTGTCTACTTCCTTATGGAAATAGGAAGATACTCTTCGCTTCAAATTTTTAGCTTTTCCTACATATATAATAGTATGGTTCTCGTCGTAGTATTGGTAACTTCCTGGCTTTTCAGGCATACTTAATACTATATTTTTGAGCTTGGCTAATCTTTGTTCGTTGTCTTGCTTTGACATTTCCTTTATATTTAAGGGTAAAAAACCGCTATGGTTTCACGTGAAACAATAGCGGTTTATGTTTTATAATTGTAAGAGGGTAGATACTTCTACGTCGTTATCGAAGACCTTTCTTCCTATGAAATTCTCGTTTACCAATTCGATGATGAAGTTGGCATAAACCTTCTTGGGATGGAATTTCTTGACCAGGTCGCAGGCGGCTTTCATGGTTCCGCCAGTTGCGAGCAAGTCGTCGTGGAGCAGAATAACGTCGTTTTCATTGATGGCGTCTTTGTGGATTTCGATAGTGTCGATTCCATATTCTTTAGCATAACTCTCCTGTACGGTTTCGCAGGGGAGTTTTCCGGGTTTTCTGCAAAGTACGACTCCAGCTCCCAGTCGTATGGCTAAGGCAGAAGACATGACAAAACCGCGAGATTCGATGCCTACGATCTTTGTGATGCCTTTGTCTTTGTAGAGTTCGTACATTTCGTCGTTGATCTCTTTGAGGGCTTCCGGACTCTTGAAAAGAGTGGTGACATCGCGGAAGTTTACTCCCTTGATTGGCCAATCGGGAATGCTTCTCAGATTGTCTAATAATAACTTGTTGTTCATTTCTTTTATATGTTTAATTTGTTACTTCTTTCTTGTTGTTCTTGCTCTTTGTTTCTGTCCCTGTATAGCATGTACTTTAGCTTATGCTTAAAGTGACGCTTTAACTCTATTTTTCTTGATGTAACCGGTGTTAATGGTGTTATTATCAATACTTTAGCTTTATAGTAGTTTCACGTGAAACATTTACTTGTTTCATAGTTTCGCAAGGGTAGGAACTGGGTGTGGTTCCTATCTGCCGAGCAGTACAAGCATGACGTTGATGTCGCTTGGAGAAACGCCCGGGATTCGGCTTGCTTGTGCCAGAGTTTCAGGGTTTATCTTCGAGAGTTTCTGGCGTCCTTCGGTAGATATCTCGTGAAGTTCTTCGTAGTTGAATCTTCCCTTAACTTTGATATTCTCGAGTCTGTGCATCTTGTCGGCGATGATTCTTTCCCGGTCGATGTATCCTTTGTACTTCATTCTGATTTCTGCAGCTTCTGTGATTTCTTCTTTGCGATTGGCGGGAGCATTTATCACTTCCTTCAAATCAGGGATAATTTCCGCTAAGTTTTGCAAATTCAGATGAGGTCGTGCCACCAGGTCTATCAGTTTGCAGCCAGCTCTGAGTGGAGTAGTGCCTAAAGCTTCCAGTTTGGAATTGACCATTTCTTTCTTGATCGGGTAGTTGGCGCAGAATTCGATGATTCTATCGATTTGCTCTTTCTTTTGCATCCACCATTCAAATCTGTCTCTTTTGGCAATTCCCAATTCGTATGCTTTTTCTGTGAGTCGGGCATCAGCATCGTCCTGTCTGAGAAGAATGCGATATTCGGCACGAGAGGTAAACATACGGTAAGGTTCGTCCACTCCCTTTGTTGTCAAGTCGTCGATGAGCACACCGATGTAAGATTCGTCTCTTTGCATTTCGAAAGTCTTGTTGCCAGTGCAATAAAGTGCGGCATTGATTCCTGCAACGGTTCCTTGTCCGCCAGCTTCTTCGTATCCTGTTGTTCCGTTCACCTGTCCGGCGAAGAACAAGCCCTTGATGATTTTTGACTCCAATGAGTGTTTCAGTTGGGTGGGGTCGAAGTAGTCGTACTCTATGGCGTAACCGGGGCGATAGATTTTCGCATCTCTCAGCGCAGGTATCTCGTGAAGAGCTTTGAGCTGTATGTCCATAGGCATACTGGAAGAAAATCCGTTCAGGTACATCTCGTTGGTGTCTTCTCCTTCTGGTTCCAGGAAGAGAGGATGCTGATCTTTGTCGGGGAACGTGACGAGTTTGGTTTCTATACTTGGACAATAGCGAGGACCTGTGCTTTGAATCTGTCCGTTGTAAAGAGGAGAGTCGGCAAGTCCGCTTTTTAGAGTCTCGTGTACTTTATTATTAGTATAGCAAGTCCAGCAAGGCAACTGTTTCAGCACTCTGTGTTCGCCCATATACGAGAATTGATGAAAGTCGCTGTCGCCAGGCTGAATTTCCATATCTTCGAAATGCACGCTTCGCTTGTCGATGCGAACAGGAGTTCCTGTTTTCATTCTTGCGGTTGTGATTCCCCATCGTGTGATGCTTTCTGTGAAGTGATGTACTGCAGGTTCGGCGCATCTGCCTCCTTCTACCATTTTTCTTCCTACATGCATCAGTCCGTTGAGGAAAGTTCCAGCAGTAATGATAATGCTTTTAGCGAAAAACTCAGCGCCCCAAATGGTGCGTACTCCAACAGCTTCTCCGTTTTCCACTAACAGTTCTTCAGCCTGGTCTTGCCAGATGTCCAGATTGTCGGTATGGTCGAGAATGGTTCTCCATTCCCATATGAACTTTCCTCTGTCGCATTGTGCTCGAGGGCTCCATACGGCAGGTCCTTTACCTATATTTAACATACGGAACTGGATGGCGGTCTTGTCGGTGACTATACCCATCTGTCCGCCTAATGCATCAATCTCTCTTACAATTTGTCCTTTGGCGATTCCGCCCACGGCAGGGTTGCAGCTCATCTGTCCAATCTTGTTCATGTCCATTGTGATGAGGCATGTCTTGGCTCCCATGTTCGCAGCAGCAGCAGCGGCTTCACTTCCGGCATGGCCTCCGCCTATAACGAGGACGTCGTACTTGAAATTCATAATCTATACTATTTCTAATTTTCGGCAAAAGTAAGAATTTTAATTGAATTTTTAGCAAAAACACTTTGATAAATCATGAATTTATAGTAATTTTGCAGCAAACTTGCGGTCATGTACCTAAAAATAGGTATTTTGGGCGGTGCAAGCAAACATCTTGTACGGTGATATTTAAAGAAGAATATAAATTAGTTTCAAACAGTTAAATATTTAAAAATCAATCATTTATGTGGTTAATCAATTCATCTATTGGTAGAAAGGTAGTGATGTCAGTAACTGGTATCGCTCTTATTCTATTCTTGACATTCCACGGTTGCATGAATGTTGTTGCGCTTTTCTCTGGAGAAGCTTACAACACAATCTGCGAGTTGTTGGGTGCTAACTGGTACGCCGTAGTTGCAACTTTGGGTTTGGCAGCTTTGGCAGTTTGTCACATCGTTTACGCTTTCATCCTGACAGCACAGAACCGTCGTGCTCGTGGTAACCAGCGTTACGAGGTAACAGCAAAGCCAGAGAAGGTAGAGTGGGCAAGTCAGAACATGTTGGTACTCGGTATCATCATCGTTCTCGGTCTTTTGCTTCACCTTTTCAACTTCTGGTACAACATGATGTTTGCAGAACTCTTGGGTACAAGCTTCGGTGGTCACGAACCAGCAGAAGGTTTCGCTTTCATTCAGGACACCTTCGCTAATCCAGTATTCGTAGTTCTCTACATCATCTGGTTGGTAGCTTTGTGGTTCCACCTCACTCATGGTTTCTGGAGTGCCATTCAGACACTCGGTTGGAGCGGTAAGACATGGTTCTGCCGTTGGAAGATGATCGGTATGATTTACTCTACCATCTTGCTTCTCCTCTTCATCGTAGTTGTATTGGCATTCGCTTTCGGTTGCGCTCCATCTTTGTGCTGTGCAGCTTAATTCATGTAATCATTTAAGTATATAAAAAGATTATGGCTAAGACATTAAATTCAAGAATACCAGAAGGACCAGTAGCTGAGAAATGGACCAACTATAAGGCTCATCAGCGTTTGGTTAACCCAAAGAATAAGTTAAAGCTCGACATCATCGTTGTAGGTACAGGTTTGGCAGGTGCTTCTGCTGCTGCTTCTCTCGGCGAGATGGGCTTCAATATCTTGAACTTCTGCATCCAGGACTCTCCACGTCGTGCTCACTCTATCGCAGCACAGGGTGGTATCAATGCAGCTAAGAATTATCAGAATGATGGTGACTCTGTTTACCGTCTGTTCTACGATACTGTAAAGGGTGGTGACTACCGTGCTCGTGAGGCTAACGTTTACCGTTTGGCTGAGGTGAGCAACGATATCATCGACCAGTGCGTAGCTCAGGGCGTTCCTTTCGCTCGTGAGTACGGTGGTATGCTGGCTAACCGTTCTTTCGGTGGTGCTCAGGTATCTCGTACATTCTATGCTAAGGGTCAGACAGGTCAGCAGCTCCTCCTCGGTGCTTACTCTTCTTTGAGCCGCATGGTTGAGGCAGGTAAGGTAAAGCTCTTCACTCGTTACGAGATGGAGGATGTAGTGATCGTTGACGGTCACGCTCGTGGTATCATCGCCAAGAATTTGATCACAGGTGAGTTGGAGCGTTTCTCTGCCAATGCTGTAGTTATCGCTACTGGTGGTTATGGCAACGCTTACTTCCTCTCTACCAATGCTATGGGTTGTAACTGTACAGCAGCTATCCAGTGCTACCGCAAGGGTGCTGACTTCGCTAACCCATCTTACGTTCAGATTCACCCTACATGTATCCCTGTTCACGGTACAAACCAGAGTAAGTTGACTTTGATGTCAGAGTCACTCCGTAACGATGGTCGTATCTGGGTTCCTAAGAAGATTGAGGATGCTAAGGCATTGCAGGCTGGTACAAAGAAGGGTTCTGATATTCCTGAGGAAGACCGCGACTACTACTTGGAGCGCCGTTACCCAGCATTCGGTAACCTGGTTCCTCGTGACGTGGCTTCTCGTGCAGCTAAGGAGCGTTGCGACAAGGGCTTCGGTGTCAACAACACAGGTCTTGCCGTATTCCTCGACTTCTCTGAGTCTATCAACCGTCTCGGTATCGACGTTATCCTGCAGCGTTATGGCAACCTCTTCGATATGTATGAGGAGATTACCGATGTTAACCCAGGTGAGTTGGCTAACGAGATTAACGGCGTGAAGTACTACAACCCAATGATGATCTTCCCTGCTATCCACTATACAATGGGTGGTATCTGGGTTGACTACGAGTTGATGACCACTATCCCTGGTCTCTTCGCTATTGGTGAGTGTAACTTCTCTGACCACGGTGCTAACCGTTTGGGTGCATCTGCTTTGATGCAGGGTTTGGCTGACGGTTATTTCGTATTGCCATACACTATCCAGAACTACTTGGCCGACCAGGCATTGTGGCCAAAGCTCTCTACCGATCTCCCAGAGTTCGCAGAGGCAGAGGCAGGTGTTCAGAAGGAAATCGACCGCCTGATGGGTATCCAGGGCAAGCGCTCTGTAGATTCTATCCACAAGGAGTTGGGTCACATCCTTTGGGAGCACGTAGGTATGGGTCGTACCAAGGAAGGTCTTGAGGAAGGCTTGAAGAAGATGAAGGCTCTGCGCGAGGAATTCAACAAGAACCTCTTCATCCCTGGCAAGAAGGAAGGCTTGAACGTAGAGTTGGATAAGGCTATCCACTTGCGTGACTTCATCTTGATGGGCGAGTTGATCGCTTACGATGCATTGCACCGCAACGAGAGCTGTGGTGGTCACTTCCGTGAGGAGTACCAGACAGAGGAAGGCGAGGCAAAGCGTGATGATGAGCACTTCTTCTACGTAGGTTGCTGGGAGTATCAGGGCAATGATACAACTGCTCCAGTGCTCAACAAGGAACCTCTCGAGTATGAGGCAATTAAGGTACAGACAAGAAATTACAAGAATTAAAAAGCGAACAAGACAATGGCAAGAAATATAAGTTTCACAGTTAAGTATTGGAAGCAGGACGGTCCTACAGCACAGGGTCACTTCGATACACATGAGATGAAGAACATCCCAGATGATACTTCATTCCTCGAGATGCTCGACATCTTGAACGAGGAGCTCATCGAGTCAGGTCAGGAGCCTTTCGTCTTCGACCACGACTGCCGCGAGGGTATCTGCGGTATGTGCTCTCTCTATATTAATGGTACACCACACGGTAAGACTGAGCGTGGTGCTACAACATGTCAGCTCTACATGCGTCGTTTCAACGATGGTGATGTTATCACCGTTGAGCCTTGGCGTTCTGCTGGTTTCCCTATCATCAAGGACTGTATGGTAGACCGTTCAGCATTCGACAAGATCATCCAGGCAGGTGGTTACACCAGCATTCGTACAGGTCAGGCTCAGGATGCCAACGCTATCCTGATTCCTAAGGAGAATGCAGACGAGGCAATGGATTGCGCTACATGTATCGGTTGCGGTGCTTGTGTTGCTGCATGTAAGAATGGTTCTGCTATGCTCTTCGTCAGCTCAAAGGTTAGCCAGCTGGCACTTCTCCCACAGGGTCGTGTAGAGGCTGCTACCCGTGCTAAGAAGATGATTGCACGCATGGATGAGCTCGGATTCGGTAACTGTACAAACACTCGTGCTTGCGAGGCTGTTTGTCCTAAGAACGAGTCTATCGCCAACATCGCCCGCTTGAACCGTGAGTTCTTGAAGGCTAAGTTGGCTGACTAATCTTCTCTTATCGAGATTCTTTTTTCCTCTGACGGATGATTTCCATCAGAGGAAAATCAAATGAAATATTAGACCTCACACTATATGCTCTTTGCGTAAAGTGCTGAGGTCTAATTGTTTCTTTTGTGCACCCATTATACTAAAAGAACAAAAAAGTAATAAATTTCTTCCAAAATATTGGGAAGTAATTTATATTTTTCTTACTTTTGCGACATGGAAGAAGAGAATATACGACAGGTGATTTATTCTGAGGAATTTGATGCCTTTTATCGTGGGCTGGATTCCAAAATACAGGATAAGTTTGATTATGGGCTGCGGCTCATAAAGACCCAGTATGTGGTTAATAAAAAGTTCGTAAAACATTTAGAGAATACTGACTTTTATGAACTTCGTGTTTCCATTAGCTCTGATGAATATAGAACAGTTTTATTTGCTATAGATAATTCTAGTTTTATACAGAGCAAGCGAGTTATATTATTGAATTCCTTTGTCAAGAAAGGAACAAAACAATATAAAGCAGAGATTAAGTTGGCAGAAAGATTATTAAAGAAATATTTGGAGGGTTAGAGATATGTTGAAGTTTAATGAAGAAAAACTGTCTAAGTTGAGAACATTTGATGATGTTTTGCAAGAAAAATATGGCGAGCCTAATAGCGAGGCTCGTAAAGATTTTGATGCCCGGGCCAAGGCTTGGTATTATGCAGAGTTGTTAAAAGACGAGCGTAAGAAACAGAAGATGACGCAGAAGGCTCTTGCTGAGAAAATCGGCAAGAAGAGAGAGTATGTCTCTGCTCTGGAAAAGGGCCAAACGGATATGCAACTCTCCACTTTCTTGAGAATAGCAAATGCTTTAGGGCTGCAATTCTCGCTGGTAGTCGGATAAATGCATCGTCATAGACAAGATAAAGGGAGATGACAACGATGAACCAAGCTACTCAAGACTTTATTCGCCAACATCAGGACGACGACGTCCGCAAGCTGGCTTTCCTCGGAAGCAAGAATCCTGAGGTCAATATGCCTTTTGCTCTCGACCAGATACGTGGTCGACAGATGGCTCGTATCAAGTTGCCTCGCTGGGCCAGCATCGACGGCATCATTTATCCGCCTCACATCTCGATGGAGCAATGTTCGTCAGAGCAGACTGCGCTCTATAAAGCCGAATTGGCTGCACGATTGTTGGGAAATTCTTCTTTTTCCTCTTTTCGAGGAGAAATCGTGCCCCAAGGCGATAATTCCAAAATTTGCGAATTTGCGACCAAGAGCACAGTTGATTCAGAATTCGCTCAAAATGAAGGTACTTGTGAAAAGCAACAGATATTAACAGAAACGGGTGGTTGTGTTAACAAAGCCAAAAGCGATGCTTGCTCAGGAGATTCTGTTGCAGAAATTGAGTTTGTTGACCTTACTGGAGGCTTTGGAGTCGACTTCTCTTATATGGCAGCCCGATTGGGCGCTAAGTCGATGTATGTAGAACGGCAAAAGCATCTTTGTGAAGCGGCGAAGGAGAATTTTGAACGATTGGGATTAAAGCATGTCGTCGTGAAGAATGGAGATGGAGTAGAGGTGCTTCATGCGATTCCGAATCATTCTGGTCTTCGGGTAATCTATATTGATCCAGCCCGTCGTGATGATGCCGGCAACAAGGTGGTAAGTCTTCAAGACTGCACCCCCGATGTAACCAGGCTTCAAGAGGAAATGCTCCAGAAAGCCGATTTTGTAGTCATCAAACTGTCTCCGATGCTCGACTGGCATCGTGCTGTAAGCGAATTAAGGTGTGTGAGAGAGGTGCATGTTGCTTCTGTGAACAATGAGTGCAAGGAGCTCTTGTTGGTGCTCTCAGCGCGAAATATGGACGAAAACAGTCGCCTTCGCATTTGTTGTGTCAACGATACTCAGTCGTTTGTCTGCGATGATGCCGAAATGGCTTCTTCTGTAACCCGCATAGCAGCAGCCGACTTAGATTCGGCTCAATATCTCTATGAGCCGAATGCCTCGCTGATGAAAGCAGGCTGTTTCGGAGTTCTTTCCGAGCGTTATTCTGTCTCGATGCTCTCCAAAAACAGTCATCTTTTCGTGAGCCAGTCTCCTGTAGCCGATTTTCCTGGCCGTTCTTTCCGTATCCGTGCCGTTTCTTCCTTCAACAAGAAAGAACTCAAGCGCCATTTGCAAGGCATTGTGAAGGCCAATATTGCCACCCGCAACTTTCCTCTCTCTGTAGCAGAATTGCGCAAGCGACTGAAGTTGAAGGATGGAGGCGAAACCTATATCTTCGCCACTACCTTGTCTGACGACAGTCATGTGCTGCTGATAACGGATAAAATTTTAGAAAACGCATGAAAAGTTAGGAAATTCTTTCTGAATGTTTGGAATTTATCCTTAATTTTCTTAATTTTGCAGAAGATATGAAGCCGATACAGATAACAAACTGAACCCAGCGAAAGTTGAGTAACAAAAAAATAAGCTACTATTTATGAACAAATTAAAAACAATCTTTTTATTGCTCGCGTTTATCTTGGCGATGAACATGAGTGGTGTACAAAACATCAAAGCGGAGAACTATCCTTATAAGAGCGACTATCTTTGGCTCACTGTGCCCGACCATGCCGACTGGCTCTATCAGACCGGCGAGAATGCCAAGGTGGAGGTGAGTTTCTGCAAGTATGGCATTCCCCGTGATGGCGAACTGAAATATTCCATAGGCAACGACATGCTCCAGCCCGACAAGCATGGAAGCGTGAAGCTGAAGAACGGACGTGCCGTCATCAATATGGGAACGAAGAAGACTCCAGGATTCCGCGACATGAAACTCTCTGTCAGTCTCGACGGAAAGACCTATGAGCATCATATCAAGGTGGGATTCTCGGTCGACAAGATAAAACCCTATACGCAGGAGCCCCAGGATTTCAGAAGCTTTTGGCAGAAGAACGTGGAGGAACTGAAACAGGTGCCTATGTCTTATACCAAGGAGTTGTACAAGGACTATTGTACCGACAAGATAGACTGTTATCTCGTCAAGCTCCAGATCGACAAAATGGGCCATTCCATGTATGGCTTCCTGTTCTATCCCAAGAATGCCCAGCCAGGCAAGCATCCCGTAGTGCTCTGTCCTCCAGGAGCAGGCATCAAGACCATCAAGGATCCTATGCGCAACAAGTATTATGCCGAGAATGGCTTTGTTCGATTTGAGGTGGAGATTCATGGCCTCGACCCACGCATTCCGTCAGAGACTTTTGGCGAGATCAGTCGTGCTTTCAACGACCGTAATGGCGGTTATTTGGCCAATGGTTTGGAGAACAAGGACATTTATTATATGAAGCATGTCTATGTAGGCTTGGTTCGTTGTATCGATTTCCTAACTTCACTTCCCGAGTGGGATGGCAAGAATGTTGCTGTGCAGGGCGGCAGTCAGGGCGGAGCCTTGGCCATTATCGCAGCAGGACTCGACAGTCGTGTCACCCAATGTGTAGCCAATCATCCTGCCCTTAGCGACATGGCGGGTTATGCGGCTAAGGGCGGAACGGGCGGTTATCCACACTTCTGCCGTCAGCCTCAGATATTGAGCAATAAGGACTGTCTCAACACCCTGGCTTACTTCGATGTAGTCAATTTTGCCCGTTACGTCAAGGCTCCTACTTATCTTACATGGGGCTACAACGATGTGACCTGTCCTCCAACAACCAGCTATGCTGTCTGGAACACGCTGAAATGTACTAAGGAGAGTCTGCTTACCCCGATCAACGAGCATTGGACGACAACAGAAACCAACCGCGGACAGATGGAGTGGATAAAAGCACATCTTCTGAAATAAGCAGCTAAGCAAAATTGGCTGAAAATGACTGAACTGTCCTATTTGCGAAAGTTCAGTAATCTGACAGGCGGAATCAGTAGATAAAACCAATATTGAGGCAAAATAAACCACCAATATACTTGTCAACCTCATAAAAAACTGCAAAAAAAATAGCAATATTTGGCTGTTTGACCAAATATTGCTATTTTTGCATGCTTTAAAGTAACAAACCAGTTTGAGATAATGTCATTAATAGAGATTCGAAAGGTCGAAAACAAGAAGGACTTGAAGACGTTCATCGACTTCCATTACGACCTATACGAGGGCAACGAGTATGATGTGCCCAACCTGTTCAGCGACGAAATGAATACCCTCAGCAAGGACCGCAATGCCGCTTTTGAGTTTTGCGAGTCCGAATGTTTTCTTGCCTATAAGGACGGAAAGTTGGCGGGTCGTGTCGCTGCTATCATCAACCACAAGGCCAACGAGCGCTGGAACTGCAAGTCGGTGCGCTTTGGCTGGATCGACTTCATCGACGACCGTGAAGTGTCCAAGGCTCTTCTGCAGGCTGTAGAAGACTATGGCAAGTCTAAGGGAATGGACAATGTGGTAGGTCCGCTTGGCTTTACTGATATGGATCCTGAAGGCATGCTTACCTGGGGATTCGACCAGTTGGGCACCATGCCCACCATCTACAACTATTCCTATTACCCCGAGCATATAGAGGCTCTCGATGGCTACGAGGTCGACAACAAGTACGTAGAGTACAAGCTCATCGTGCCTGATACCGTGCCCGAGAAATACGCCAAGATTGCTGCCATGATAGAGAAAAGATACAATCTGCATGTGCGCAAGCTTACCAAGAAAGATGTTTTCCAGGGCGGTTATGGTCAGAAGATTTTCGAACTGATCAATGCCACTTACAAAGACCTCTATGGCTACTCCGAGCTCTCGCAGAAGCAGATAGACCAGTTGATTCATTCTTATCTGAGTTTCCTCGACTTCAATCTCATTACCTGCATCGAAGACTGGAGCGAGCCCGAGCACAAGATGGTGGGCATCGGCATCACCATACCTTCGTTGGCAAAGGCTCTGCAGAAGTGCCGTCGCGGCCGTCTGTTCCCCTTTGGCTGGTGGCACGTGCTGCGCGCCATCAAGATGCACAAGACCAAGATTGTCGACCTGCTGCTCGTAGGCGTCCTTCCCGAGTATCGTGCCAAGGGAGCCAATGCGCTTCTCTTTGCCGACCTCATTCCCCGTTACCAGGCTTATGGCATCGAGTGGGGTGAGACCCAGGTAGAGATGGAAGCCAATGCCGGTGTGCAAGGTCAGTGGGGAGTTTTGAACCCCATTCTGCACAAGCGGCGCAACTGTTATAAGAAGATTATCAAGTAAAGGAAAATTCAACCAAGCTTTCTTTTTCCCAGGAAGCTTACATACTTTGCAGATTCTCAGAGCCAGTGAATCTTGAGAGTACAACAACATAACAATCTTGAAAAAAATATAGGAGGAAAATATGGCAGAGGAAAACAACAATACAGTACAATATACTGATGACAACATCCGGCACTTGAGTGATATGGAGCATGTACGTACCCGTCCAGGTATGTACATCGGACGTTTGGGCGATGGCAATCTGCCCGAAGACGGTATCTATGTGCTCTTGAAAGAGGTGGTGGACAACTCCATCGACGAGTTCAAGATGGGCGCCGGAGCGCGACTCGAAATCGACATCGAGGACAATCTTCGTGTCAGCGTGCGCGATTATGGTCGAGGCATTCCGCAGGGCAAGCTTGTCGAGGCTGTCAGCGTGCTCAATACAGGTGGCAAGTACGACAGCAAGGCCTTCAAGAAGAGTGTGGGCCTGAATGGTGTGGGTGTGAAGGCGGTCAATGCCCTCAGCTCTCATTTCGAGGTGAAGTCTTTCCGCGAAGGAAAGGTGCGCCATCTTGTCTTCGAACGGGGCATTCTGAAGAGCGACAAGACCTCAAAGACCGAGGATGAGAACGGAACCTACATCTTTTTCGAGCCCGACAACACTCTCTTCAAGAACTACAGCTTCCACGATGACATCGTGGAGACGATGCTTCGCAACTACACCTATCTCAATACGGGCCTTACCATCATGCACAATGGTCGTCGCATCCTGAGCCGCCACGGTTTGCAGGATCTTCTTACCGACAACATGACCAATGACGGTCTCTACGACATCATCCACATGAAGGGCGAGGACATCGAGGTGGCTTTCACCCACACCAACCAGTATGGCGAGGAGTACTATTCCTTTGTCAACGGTCAGCATACCACGCAGGGCGGAACTCATCAGAGCGCCTTCAAGGAACACATTGCCAAGACCATCAAGGAATTCTTCGGTAAGTACGAGTATGGCGACATTCGCAACGGCCTGGTGGCAGCTATAGCCATCAATGTCGAGGAACCCGTCTTCGAGAGTCAGACGAAGATCAAGCTCGGCAGTACCACGATGACTCCCAATGGCGGCGAGACCATCAACAAGTATGTGGGCGATTTTCTGAAGAAAGAGGTGGACAACTATCTGCACATCCATAAAGACGTGGCCGAGGTGCTGGAGAGCAAGATCAAGGAGAGTGAGCGCGAGCGAAAGGCGATGGCTGGCGTCACCAAGCTGGCGCGCGAGCGTGCCAAGAAGGCCAATCTGCACAACCGCAAGTTGCGCGACTGCCGCATCCATTTCAGCGACGCCAAGAACGAACGCAAGGAGGAAAGCTCCATCTTCATTACAGAGGGCGATTCTGCCAGCGGAAGCATCACCAAGAGCCGCGACGTGAACACCCAGGCTGTGTTCTCCCTTCGCGGTAAGCCGCTCAACAGCTTTGGTCTTACCAAGAAAGTGGTGTACGAGAACGAGGAATTCAATCTTCTCCAGGCAGCCCTCGACATAGAGGACGGTCTCGACTCGCTGCGTTACAACAAGGTTGTCGTGGCTACCGATGCCGATGTCGACGGAATGCACATCCGTCTGCTTATCATCACCTTCTTCCTGCAGTTCTTCCCCGACCTCATCAAGAAAGGCCATGTCTACGTGCTGCAGACGCCTTTGTTTCGTGTGCGCAACAAGCGAACCAAGATAAAGAACAAGCAGGCCATAGCCGATGCCGACGCCAAGTTGGGGCCGAAGGAGAAGAAGAGCGACTTCATCACGCACTATTGCTATAGCGACGAGGAGCGCCAGCAGTCCATCCGCGACTTGGGACCTGATCCTGAAATCACCCGATTCAAGGGTCTCGGCGAGATTTCTCCCGAAGAGTTTGCCCATTTCATTGGTCCTGACATGCGACTGGAACAAGTCACTCTGCACAAAACCGACCAGGTGCAGAAACTCTTAGAGTACTACATGGGCAAGAACACCATGGAGCGCCAGAACTTCATTATCGACAACTTGGTGATCGAGGAAGATATTCCAGATGAAGACTCTGATCCGCTGGATTAGAATTGATAGTCACGGGTTAACAAAAAGGCATGGATTTGTCTTAACTCCTCAGCGACCGTAGGGAGCGATAACTCCTTTAACTCCTTTAACTTCTGAGCTTGCGAAACTCAAGTAAAATATGAATTTATGAAGAAATATCTATTGTTTGCACTGGTAGCATTTCTGGCAGTAACTTCTGCCAGTGCCCAGATGCGCATCAGAATGGGCAAGAACAGCCCGATAGAGAAGTTGGGCAGGGCAGAGATAGCCATTGCCAATCTCTATGTCGACAGCGTCGACGAGAACAAGCTTGTCGAGGACGCCATTCGTGGCATGTTGGAGAAGCTCGACCCGCATTCCTCTTACACCACAGCCAAGGAGACACAGGCGATGAATGAGTCGCTCAACGGCTCTTTTGATGGCATCGGTGTGCAGTTTAACATGGTCGACGACTCACTCCTCGTCATTCAGCCCGTTGTCAACGGGCCTTCCGAGAAAGTGGGCATCATAGCCGGCGACCGCATTGTGGCAGTCAACGACACAGCCATCGCAGGCGTCAAGATGAGCAAGGAAGAAATCATGAAGCGCCTTCGCGGACCCAAGGGAACCATAGTCAACCTCACTGTTGTGCGCCGTGGCATCAAGGACAAGCTTTCCTTCCGTGTCAAGCGCGACAAGATACCTGTCACCACGATGGATGCAGCCTATATGATTCGCCCCGGAATCGGATATATCCGTCTGGGCAGCTTCGGAATGACCAGCCACAAGGAGGTTTCTGTCGCTATGGACTCGCTCAAGAAAAAAGGCATGAAAGACCTCATCTTCGAGCTTCAGCACATTGGTGGAGGCTAGCTGCAGACGGCAGCCAGGCTAGCCAACGAGTTCTTGCAGAAAGGAGACCTCAGCGGCTACACCAATGGCCGTACAGCGCCTCGACAGGAGTTCCGTGCTGAGGCCAACGGACGTTGGCGCAAGGGCAAACTCGTGGTTCTCACCAACGAGTTCTCGGCTTCGGCAGCCGAGATCGTGTCGGGTGCCATACAAGACCAGGACCGAGGCGTTGTCGTAGGTCGTCGCACTTTTGGCAAGGGATTGGTGCAGCGCCCTCTTACCTTTGAGGATGGAAGCGAGATACGTCTCACCATAGCCCATTACTATACGCCGAGCGGCCGATGCATCCAGAAGCCTTACAAGAAGGGCGAGCGCGAGGATTATGCCATGGATCTCGACAACCGCTACAAGCACGGCGAGTTCACCAACCAGGACAGCATCCATCTGTCCGACTCTCTGAAGTATTACACCCTGCGCAAGCATCGTGTGGTTTATGGCGGCGGAGGCATCATGCCCGATTATTTCGTGCCGCTCGATACGACCAAGTACACCAAGCTGCATCGCTTGCTTACAGCCAAGAGCATCGTCATCAACCACAGCCTGAAGTTCATCGACGCCCATCGCCAAGAGCTGAAGAGCCAGTACAAGGATTTTGGCAAGTTCCTGGCAAGCTATGAGGTTCCTCAGAGCCTTGTAGAGGAAATCATCGCCGATGGCAAGAAAGAGAAAATAGAGCCCCGTGACGCCGCCGAATTGGCTCAGACGAGGAAATACCTGTCCATACAGCTCAAAGCCCTTGTAGCGCGAGATATTTGGGATATGAGCCAGTATTTCCAGGTTTGGAACGAGACGAACGAGATTGTGATGCGTGCGGTGCAGTTGCTTACGCATGTCAAATAGCAGATATGAAATCGGCTCTTTCTTCACAAAGATGAGGAAAGAGCCGATTTTTTTATGGGGTGTTTATTGGATAGTTCAGTTATTAACCTTTCCCGTGCATTTTGTCCCATTTCAGGTAGATTCCTGCAAGAATTGTGCCCGAAATGCTGTGCCAGGCGCAACTAATGGCACAAGGAAGTACGGCAAGTGGCTGGGCGGCAAAGAAGTTTCCGGCCAGGACGGTGGCAAGACCGGCGTTCTGCATTCCCACCTCGATGCTGATGGTGCGCTTCTTGGCTGTGTTGAAGCCAGCCAGCTTACCGGCCAGCCAGCCGAGGCAATAGCCCAGGGTGTTGTGGCAGAAGACGACGGCAAAGGTCCAGAGGAAGAGCATCATGCCGCGTGCCACGAGGTCGTCGTGAACGGTAGAGATAACGCCGCCCACGATAAACGCTAGGCAGGTGACGCTGATGCCGGGCATCAGGCTCTGAATGGTGGGGAAACACTCCCTCTTGCCGTAAATGTAGTTGAGTGTGCAGCCGATGGCTACAGGGATGATGGTGACGAGCAGAATGCCCTGGAACATGCCGATGGCGTCGATATGGATGATTTCGCCGGCTGTAATCTTCATCAGCAGCGGCGTCATGACAGGAGCGAGGATGGTGGAGGCACAGGTCATTCCCACCGAGAAAGCCACGTCGCCATGACAGAGATAGCTCATGATGTTGCTCGACACACCGCCAGGACAACAGCCCACGAGCAGAATGCCGAGGGCAAGGGCAGGGTCGAGGTGCCATACGTGGACAAGGAGGTAGGCCACGCCCGGCATGATGATGAACTGGGCGCAGGCACCGATGAAGACATCAAGGGGGCGTTGCGCCAAAATCTTGAAATCGTTGGTGGTGAGAGTCAGTCCCATGGTGAGCATGATGATGCCGAGAATGACGGTCTGGGTGATTCCGCGTACCCAGTCGAAGGTATGTGGGAAGAAGAATGTGAATACAGCTACTCCTATCACGAAGATGGAGGTGTAATTGGCCAGCAAACGGCTGAGCGCCTGAAATAAATGTAACATAACCTATATATTTTTAGAATGTTTGTCGCCCTCTTATATACGTTCTGTTCGGAATGTGGGTGCAAAAGTAGTGATTATATTTGTTGTGAGCAAAGGTTTTTGTCGATTTTTTCGTGAATTCCTTTTTATTTCTGATACAATTGTGTAACTTTGCACAAAATATAAGATATTACGGAATGAACGAAGATTTTGACATAAGAAATGAGTCGGTTTCGCCTGCCGAAAAGGAATTCGAGAAGGCGCTGCGACCCTTGAAGTTCTCTGATTTCAGCGGACAGAAGGGCGTGGTGGACAACCTGCAGGTGTTTGTCGAGGCTGCCAAGTATCGCGGCGAACCGCTCGATCATACACTGCTGCACGGTCCACCAGGACTGGGCAAGACGACGCTGAGCAACATCATCGCCAACGAGCTGGGCGTGGGACTGAAGATTACATCGGGCCCTGTGCTCGACAAGCCGGGCGATCTGGCAGGCATTCTTACCTCGTTGGAACCCAACGACGTGCTCTTCATCGACGAGATTCACCGTCTGTCGCCCGTAGTGGAAGAATATCTCTACTCGGCCATGGAGGACTATCGCATCGACATCATGATCGACAAGGGTCCGTCGGCCCGCAGCATTCAGATCGACCTCAATCCCTTTACCCTTGTAGGAGCCACTACCCGCAGCGGTTCGCTCACAGCGCCTCTGCGTGCCCGTTTCGGCATCAACCTGCACTTGGAGTACTACAATCCGCCAACGTTGCAAAAGATCGTGAAGCGCAGCGCCATGCTCCTGAAAGTGCCTATCGAGGAAGAGGCTGCGGCTGAGATTTCGCGCCGCTCACGCGGTACGCCCCGTATCGCCAACTCGCTGTTGCGCCGTGTGCGTGACTTCGCCCAGGTGAAAGGCAACGGCACCATTACCTACGACATTGCTGAGTCCTCGCTCCGTGCGCTCAACATCGACCAGTATGGTCTGGACGAGATCGACAACAAGATTCTCACCACCATCATCGACAAGTTTCATGGCGGACCGGTGGGCGTGGGAACGATTGCCACAGCCATCGGCGAGGATGCCGGAACCATCGAGGAGGTGTACGAGCCTTACCTCATCATGGAGGGATTCATCAAGCGAACCTCGCGCGGCCGCATGGCCACTAAGCTTGCCTACGACCATCTGGGCCGCAATCCCTATGGCAGCAACATCATGCAGGGAGACTTGTTTGAGTGAAGAATTTGATAGAAGAACTTTAACTACATGAAGATAGGAATATTTACGGGAACTTTCGACCCATTTACAATCGGGCATCAAAATATAGCAGAACGTGCGCTCCCCATGTTTGATAAATTGGTGATAGCTGTAGCGATGAGTAAGCTCAAACATGCCACGGAAGAGATTTCTCAGCGTGTGGAGAGCATCAAGAAGGTGTTTCCTCAGGAGTGTACAGAGCTGATAGATGTGCAAGATGCTTCGAAGGGTTATCGCATGGAGGTAGTAGCCTACGACGACCTTACCATCGACCTGGCGCATCGTCTTGGAGCCAAGTTTCTGGTGAGAGGCGTGAGGAGCGCAAAAGACTTTGAGTACGAGCGTGAGCAGGCCGACATCAACAAGCAGTTGGGTGGTGTGGAGACCATTCTCCTTTTCTCCGATCCCCGCTACAGCAGCATCAGTTCTACGCTCGTCAGGGAGTTGAGATTCTTCGGAAGAGAAGTGGATGAATTTCTGCCTAAGAAGTGAAGAGTGAAGAACGAAGAGTGAAGAATTCAAGAGCTTAAAAAGATAATAAAAAAATATATAATATAAATGGAGAATAGGAACGAAAAGGTGTTGTCTTAACTCCTTTAACTCCTTAACTCCTTAACTCCATAAGAAGTATGATAACATATAGTGTAGAAGGCGTGAAAATGCCTAAAATCAAGAAGCGCGAAACCAGCGCATGGATTCGCAAAGTGGCTGCTTCACACGGACGCAAAGTGGGCGAGGTGGGCTACATGTTTGTAGACGACGAGAAGATTCTCGAGGTCAACAACGAGTATTTGGGCCATGATTATTACACCGATGTCATCACCTTCGATTACGATGAGGGCGATGTCATCAACGGCGATATTGTCATCTCGCTCGATACTGTGCGCACCAATGCCGAGCAGTTCGGCAAGACCTACGACGACGAGTTGCATCGTGTCATCATTCACGGCATCCTGCACCTGTGCGGCATCAACGACAAGGGTCCGGGCGAGCGCGAGATTATGGAGGAGAACGAGAACAAGGCTCTCGCCATGCTCGAAGGTGCTTCGATATTGAAGTAAAGACGTCTTTTGTGTGGAATTGGCAGGAAAGCAATCATGCAGCATTCTCTGTACTGCTATGTGCTCTCCAGCCAATCCTGACACTTAAAAATCACCCCATTATTTACCCCTTTTCGACTAATCTACCTTTCATTATCTTCCACTTAAATCGAAAGGCTGTTTTTGCGTAAACAGCTTGTTTATAGAAGGTTGCAGTTTTGCATTATGTACACGAATCCACTATTTTACTAAGTGAAATAGCTTTTATTTGATTTTTTGGCTATCTTTGCAGAAGATTAGCTGCATCTCAGCATAATATTCAAGCAAGCTTGATATTCTGCATTCGATTTGCAAAATCTTTGCATAAGAAAAGATTAGCTGCACTCGGCAAAAAATAATAACAATATAACTTATGAAACATTTAGCATTATCCTGCGTGTTGTCGCTGACAACCGTTTTCTCAGTTCAGGCGCAGCAGATGCCCGTCTATTTGGACGATACCAAGCCCGTAGAGCAACGCATCGAGGACGCCCTCTCCCGCATGACCTTGCAGGAGAAAATAAGAGTTATTCACGCCCAGAGCAAGTTTTCATCGGCTGGAGTTCCACGATTGGGATTTCCTGACTTCTGGACTGACGATGGTCCACACGGTGTGCGCCCCGACGTGCTGTGGGACGAATGGGACCAGGCAGGACAGACCAACGACTCGTGTGTGGCTTTCCCTGCCCTTACCTGTCTTGCAGCCTCCTGGAACCCTCAGATGAGCCGTATCTACGGCGAGGCATTGGGCGAGGAGGCTCTCTATCGTGGCAAGGACATGATCTTGGGACCCGGCGTCAACATCTACCGCACTCCCCTCAACGGACGTAACTTCGAGTACATGGGCGAAGACCCTTATCTCGCCTCTGTCATGGTAGTGCCCTACGTACAGGGACTGCAGTCGAAGGGCGTGTCGGCATGCGTGAAGCACTATTGTCTGAACAACGACGAGGAATATCGCCATCAGGTGAACGTGAAGGTGAGCGACCGTGCCCTGCACGAAATCTATCTGCCTGCTTTCAAGACTGCCGTTGAGCAAGGCAAGGCATGGGCCATCATGGGCGCATACAACCTGTATCGCAACGAGCACAACTGCCATAACCAGTACACCCTGAACAAGATTCTGAAGAACGACTGGCACTTCGACGGAGTGGTGGTGAGCGACTGGGGTGGAGCCCACGACACCGACCAGGCTGTGAGGAACGGACTCGACATGGAGTTCGGCTCCTGGACCAATGGATTGAGCTGGGGCGCCTCCAACGCCTATGAGAGCTATTACCTCGCCCGTCCCTATTTGAAGGCCATACAGGAAGGCAAATATACCACACGTGAGCTCGACGAGAAGGTGCGTCGCGTGCTGCGACTCTTCTATCGCACCACGATGAACCGCCATCGTCCTCACGGCTTCCTCTGTTCCGACGGACATTACGCCACAGCCCGACAGATAGCCGAGGAAGGCATCGTGCTGTTGCAGAACCGCAACCGTGTGCTGCCCATCAACACCCAGAAGGTGCGCCATGTGCTCGTGGTGGGCGAGAATGCCATCAAGATGATGACCGTGGGCGGAGGCAGCTCCTCGCTCAAGGTACAGCGGGAGATTTCCCCTCTACAGGGCCTGCAGGCACGACTGGCCAAAGACGGCGTGGAGGTTGACTTTGCCCGAGGCTATGTGGGCGATGTGACTGGCGCTTACAATGGCGTCACCACAGGTCAGAACCTGGAAGACAAGCGCAGCGAGGCAGAACTCATCGCTGAGGCTGTAGAGAAGGCGAAAGCGGCCGACTGTGTCATCCTCTTCGGCGGACTCAATAAGAGCGACTATCAGGACTGCGAGGGCCACGACCGACAGCAGTATGAGTTGCCCTATGCGCAGGACAAGCTTATCACAGCTCTGGCTGCTGCCAACAAGAACTTCGTCTATGTCAACATCTCGGGCAACGCTGTGGCCATGCCTTGGCGCGACAAGGTTCCCGCCATCGTGCAGGGCTGGTATTTAGGCTCTGAGGCGGGCGAGGCTTTGGCTTCTGTCCTCACGGGCGACGCCAACCCATCGGGCAAGCTGCCCTTCACTTGGGTGAAGTCTTTGCAGGATGTGGGCGCCCATGCCCTCAACACCTATCCCGGAACCTGGCGAAAGGAGGGTGGATCCAAGACCGAGGGCAACATCATCGACGAGGAATACAAGGAAGGCATCTATGTGGGCTATCGCTGGGCCGACCGCAAGAAGCAGCGTCCTGTGTTCGCCTTCGGACACGGTTTGAGCTACACCCAGTTCGCCATCAGCAATCTGCGTGCCGACAAGGCATCGATGACAGCTGCCGACTCCATCACCTTCACCGTACAGGTAAAGAACATCGGTCAGCGTGCCGGATCTGAGACCGTACAGCTCTATGTGCACGATGCCAAGGCCTCGGTCGACCGTCCGCTCAAGGAGCTGAAAGGCTTCTGTAAAGTGAGTCTGCAGCCTGGCGAGAGCAAGGACGTCAGCATCACCCTTGGCAAGGACGCCCTCAGCTTCTACGACGAGACCACAGCAAGCTGGAAGGCTGAGCCAGGACTGTTTGAGGCCTGGGTAGGCAATGCCTCCGACAATCTGAAGCTTAAGAAAACCTTTGAGCTGAAGTAAATGTCTTAGTTTCTCCTAAGAATAATCCATGTAAATTATCAGAATTATATCTTAAACCCTAAATTATCAGCATGAAAAAAGAATTATTGTTATCATCATTCATTCTTTTGGGGGCAGCTTTTCCTTTAATGGGGATAGCTGCCTCACCATCAGCATCATGGAAGACGGTGCAAGTAAAACAGAAAGCTAAGCGTCAGTCTAAGAAAACTGTTGACAGCAAGAAGATTCTTCCCATGAAGGAATATATCGACCAATTGATGGCCAAGATGACGCTTCAAGAGAAGATAGGTCAGCTCAACCTCATGGTGGCAGGCGATATTACTACAGGAAATGCTATGGACACTCAGGTGGCAGGCGATATTACGGCTGGAAGAATGGGAGGCGTGTTCAACATCAAGGGTTTCGACAAGATTAAAGCTTTACAGGATGTAGCCATTCGGAATAGTCGTCTTGGTATTCCCCTCCTTGTAGGTATGGACGTTATTCATGGTTACGAGACCATCTTCCCTATTCCCATTGCCCTCTCATGCACGTGGAGCGAAGAAGCTTTGAAGCAAGTGGGAGCCGTTTCTGCCCGTGAGGCAAGCGCCGACGGCATCAACTGGACCTTCTCGCCTATGGTCGACGTGGCTCTCGATGCCCGCTGGGGACGTATCAGTGAAGGCTTCGGCGAGGACCCTTATCTGAGTGGAGTTTTGGGTGTTGCCATGACCCGTGGTTATCAGTCGGTCGACATGAGTCAGGAACATATTGTTCCCAAAGACCATATCATGGCTTGCCTCAAGCATTTTGCTCTCTATGGTGCTGTGGAATCAGGTAAGGATTATAATACGACCGATATGAGTAAGGTGCGTATGTACAATCAATATCTTCCTCCTTACAAGATGGTTGTCGAGGCTGGTGTAGGAAGCGTCATGTCTTCCTTCAATCTCATCGACTATGTTCCCGCTACAGCGAGTCATTGGATGATGACCGATGTACTGCGCAATCAATGGAATTTCAGAGGATTTGTAGTGACCGATTATGGCTCTATAGGTGAAATCCTACAGCATGGAACGGCTAAGGACTTAAAGGAAGCTTCAGAGCAGACGCTCCTTGCAGGAACAGATATGGATATGTGTTCTCAGGGCTTCGTCAAATTCTTGGAGCAGAGTGTGAAGGAAGGCAAGGTGAGCGAGGAAGCCATTAATACGGCTTGCCGTCGCATCTTGGAGGCCAAATATAGGCTCGGACTCTTTGCCGACCCTTATCGCTACTGTGACAGCAAACGCCAGAAGACGGACATCTTTACTGCCAGTCATCGCAAGGCTGCACGTGACATAGCAGCCGAAACCTTTGTACTTCTCAAGAACGACCAACAGCTTTTACCACTCAGCAAGAAGGGAAAGATAGCTCTCATCGGACCGCTTGCCGACACGCGCAACAATATGAGTGGTACTTGGAGCGTTGCAGCTACTCACGACCGCTATTCCTCACTCAAAGAGAGTATGGAGAAGGCTCTTGCAGGAAAAGCCACTTTGCTTTATGCTCAAGGTTGCAACGTGGTTTACGACGAGCAAGAACAGAAAGATGGTGAGTTTGGCAAGACTATAACTCGTGGGGATGATGCTAAGCTGAAGGCTGAGGCTTTGCAGATAGCACGTCAAGCCGATGTCATCGTTTGTGCCATGGGCGAGACTGCCGATATGAGTGGTGAATGTGCCAGTCGTACCGACTTGCGTATGCCCGACACACAGCGCGACTTGCTCGAAAAACTTGCCCAATTAGGTAAGCCCATCGTGCTACTCAATTTCTCTGGTCGTCCTACCGTGCTTACCTGGGAGAAAAGTCATATTCCTGCCATCATGAATGTATGGTTTGGCGGTTCTGAGGCTGCCGATGCCATCTGTGATGTGGTCTTTGGCGACAAAGTGCCCAGTGGCAAGCTTACCACCTCTTTGCCCAAGGCTACAGGTCAGGAACCTCTTTATTACAATCACCAAAATACAGGACGTCCTGTACCCGATGACAATCCTCGATTTGCCAAATATGCCAGCAACTTCCTGGATGTACGCAATGGCGCCCTCTATCCTTTTGGATATGGCTTGAGTTATACCACCTTTGAGTATGGTTCGTTGCAGTTGAGTTCCCATAAAGCGAGTGTAGCCTCTGCCAACAGCGATACGTGGAACGACCATGCCGACATCACTGCCACCATTCGTGTTACGAACACAGGTCGTTGTGCAGCCGATGAAATCGTACAGCTTTACATTCGAGATAAAGTGGCAAGCATTTCCCGTCCTGTTAAAGAGTTGAAAGGCTTTCAGCGCATTCATCTTGCTGCAGGCGAGAGTAAGGAGGTAATTTTCCACATAACTCCTGATATGCTGAAGTTCTATAATGCCAACCTACAGTATGTTCTCGAATCTGGCGATTTCGACGTCATGGTAGGCCCTAATAGTAGAGAAACGAAGAATGTTATGTTCACAGTAGAATAAAGCCTTTGAGCGCTTCGTATAAGCGCTAAAGAGAATCCCCTGAAAGGAAGCCTTAGCATATAGGCAACCTTTCAGGGGATTTTTATGATTGTATTCAGAAGTTATTTTGTGAAGTCATGGAAGTTGTCATTCCTTTCTGTCACTAAGAACTCAAAGCCAACAGCATCACTGTTTGAGTTTTATGAAAGTTAGATTAGAGATGTTAGAAAGTTCCTATCTTCCTTACATCCTCCTCGAAGGTGTCTTTGTCGTTGATGGCACCTTTCTTGATATGTGCTCTGTAGTTGTAGATGGTGTTGACACTGTAATGCAGGAACTCCGCTATTTTGCTGCTGTCGTTGATGCCCAATCGGATAAGGGCGAAGATGCGGATAGGGGTGGAGAGTTGTTCCTTTTGGGGCTGTTCTATGCGCTCTTCGGGGCGCAGCAGGGCATTGAAGGAATCGAGGAAATGGGGGAAGAGCTGGAGAAAGGCGGAGTCGAAGTTGGTGTAGAATTCCTCTAACTCTTCTTCCTTGAAGTTCTGTGGACGTGTCATTTCGTACAATTCGTCATACTGGCGTGTCTTCAGCTTCTTGTGTACTCTCTTGCGCAGATCCTCTATCTTGTTGATATAGATGGAGCAGAGGCGCATAAATCTGCCCACATACTCTTCCTTGACACGGTTGGCGTCGGTGAGTTCATGGTTGACCACAGAGAGCTGACTGTTGGTGCAGGAGAGCTGCTCGTTGAGCGACTTGAGCTGTGCATTGATCTCGTGCAGTTGGCGGTTGGTCTTGGCGAGGTCGTCTCTTGCGACGGCGAGTTTATGTCGCTGTCGGCTGACGTAGAACACGCCGATGAGGAGCATCAACGCCAGGATGCTGATGATGCAGAGGGTATAGTTCTGTCGCCTGTTGTACTGGTCGTTCTCGTCTTTGTACTTCTTGGCGATGGCCGACAGCAGGGGCGATATCTGGGCCAGTCGCTGTCGTGAGCCGAAACGGTTGGCGCTGATGCTACTGAAACTGATGTACTTGTAGGCTCTGTCGACATCGTTGAGGCCCATGAGCTGGTTGGCCATTTCCCACATGGATCCTTGGTCCATGACGCTGTTCCTGATGTCGGTGAGGACTGATTCTGCCAGCCAGTACATCATGCGGGTGCTGTCGTTCTCTGCCTTGTATGCCAGATAGCGGTAGAGGGTGACCAGGGCGTAGGGATGCGACCCTTTCTCTACGTGGCTGAGCCACTGGTCGTTGATGCGCATGGCTTCCCGATTGTCATGGGCATTGAGGGCGTCGAGCTCACGATACTGAAATACCGAATTGCTGGTGGGGGGAAGCGCAGCATACATTCGTTGCCGGTATTCGGCTGCCATGGCACCGTATTGCGCCTCGGGGGTGATGGGGTTGCGGTAGTATATGATTTCGCCGTATACGTGGTTGTAAGCCATATAATACGTGCCCTTGGCAATGTTGTCAAGCTGGGTGGTGTCGATGGCGTTGAGGGTGTTGAGCGCCTCGATAAACTTGCCTGTGCTGGAGCAGCGGATGGCGATGAGTGCCTGGCACTTACCTACTTCTGAGTGCCTGCCCGTCTTCCGGGCAATCTCGATGCAGCGTTTGAGGTAGATGATGGCAGAGTCGTTGACGAAGGGTGTGTACTCTTCGTATAGTCGATAAGAAAGTTGGTATTCGGCATGTAGGTTTTTGGCTTGCGAGAGCTGTTGCTGCAGCTGTCGGATGCGCTGCTCTTTGCGGCTGACGTATTGGGCAGAGTGGTCTATCGCCTCGTCGATGCAGTGGAGCAGGGAGTCGACGCTCTCTGGGGTCTGTGCATGACCTATGAGAACTGACAGCGCAAGGAAAAGTTGCGTAGTAAGGATGATTTTTAGGCTTTGTTTGGCTTTCTTCATTTTCAGGTATTTTACTGTTTGTCTGCAAAAATATGAAAATTTTTTAAAACACGCAAGAACAAAGCAAAAAATAATGATAGTTGAGGTGTTTTTCAGGAGTTTCTTCAGGAGTTAAAGGAGTTAAGGGGTTTTTCAGAAGTTAAAGGAGTTAAGGAGTTAAAGGAGTTAAGACAAATGTCTTGAGGGTTTAATTAAAGGAGTTAAGACAACCGTATTTTGGCGTTGTTTTTAAACAACAAAGCATATGTCTTAACTCCTTAACTCCTTAATGAGATGCAGGGGAAAATTACTTTTGGAATACGCGAACGTAGTCCACCTCCATGGTGGCAGGTAAGCAAGATGGGTCTACGCCCTGGCCGCCGCCCCAGGCACCGCCCCAAGCGAGGTTGAGGATGGGGTAGAAGGCTGCATCGAAAGGCCATGCCTCCTTGCCACTGCCGTCGTTGCGATAGGTGAGGAGTTCCTCGCCATCCACATAGAAGGTCATGTATTCTGCTGTCCACTCCATGCCGTAGGTGTGGAACTCGGTCTGTGAGTTGCTGATTTTGCGGCGTGCAGACTCGATGGTTGTGCCGGTGTTGTTGTACTTGGTGCAGTGGATGGTGGAAACAACCACGTCGGGGTCGTAGCCCACAGACTCCATGATGTCGATCTCGCCATCACCAGGCCATTTCTGCCAATTGACAGGCATCATCCAGAATGCGGGCCATGTGCCCTTGCCCTTAGGGAGCTTGATGCTTGCCTCGATGTATCCGTACTTCCAACCAGTGGACTCACGAGCGTAGAGACGAGCGCTCTTGATGGTGCCGCCATCGTCGAGGAGGTTGATCTTCAGTGTTCCGTTGGAAACCTGTGCCACCTGGTCCTCGCGCACGTAGTTCTGCAACTCGTTGTTCACCCATCCGGCTGGCTTGATCTCGTAAGTCCAGTCTGGTCCCAATTCGTTGTCGCTGAACTCGTCGTTCCATACGAGGTTGTAGCCCTCGATAGGGCAAGTGATGTTCTTTCCGCCATTGGCCTGGGTGACGGTGATGTTCTGGCGTGAGCCACCCGACCAGATGGTGATGTTGCCAGTGCGCTCAGCGCCCTGGTTCTCGCCCACGGTGACGGTGATGGTGGCTTTCTTGCCTACGGGATTGGTGGGTGTCACCTTGATCCAGCTGTCGTTGGAATAGGCGGCAAACTCATGTGTGCTCTCCACCTCGGCGGTCTGTGTTCCTCCTTCCTTCTCGAAGTTCAGCGTGGTGGAAGAGAGGGTAATGGTCTCGGCCGAAGCGTAGCTGATGTCGGTTTCGTTGTTGCTGCAAGCGCTGAGGCTTATAGCAACAGCGAATATTGCGCTAAAAATCATTATCTTTTTCATGTTAGTATGTTTATTGTTCAAGTTTTCAGGGGGAATTCCCATGAATTCCTCACCTGAGAAACTTGAGTTTTGATGAAATTACTGAGCAGTTTTCTGGAAGATGATATCGTAGATTTCTACCTTCTCGCCTTCTGGATTTCCTCCAAAGTCGAATACCAGCTTGAGTTTCTGTGCAGCTCCCTCCTGGAGGACGGAAGCAGGAACCTTAACCTGATATTCCTCGCCTGCCTTGAGGTCGTAGTTCTTGATGAAGAAGAAGTTGTCATCGCTGGAAGTATCGGTTATCTTGATGGTTACACCCTTGATGTCTTTCTTAGCCAAGAACTTGCACGAGAAGTCGTAAGGCGTGTCGGCCTCGCCAGGAATATCGGTGATGAGGTGAACCTGTGCCTGCCACTGTAAGAAGGTTGCTGTAGGCAACTCAACGGTGTAATGGCCCTTGTCGGCAGTGAAATCGGGAGCGGCTATCTCGGTCCATCCTGGAGCGTAGTAGAAGAAGGTGGTGAAGCCTGCGTCGCCCTTGTCGTCTACGTGGCTCTTCCAGATATTGGAAGCGCTGTTGTAGTTGTACACGGTCTTATCTTCTTCCTCGGCAGGTGCTTCCACACCGTCGCACTTGTGTTCCTGCAAGTCGATGTTGCTGATGGTGAGCTTGGTGTTGTCGGCATTGCCTCCGCCGTCGACGACTAAGGTGACGTTGTCCATGTCGATGCCATCCATGTCGCTACGGTAGAAGAGAACTTCCTGGTTGGCCTTCAGGTTGATGCGCTCCATAAAGTAGTAGCTGTCGTCGTCGCCGGTCTTGACGAGCTTGATGGTGACGCCTGGATGATCGGTGGTGGAAACGAGCTTGCAAGAGAAGTCGTACTTGGTAACCGCGTTGGTGGTCATGTCGGTGAGGAACTTGACCTGTGCTTGCCACTGTTCGGTGGTTGCTGTAGGCAGCTCAATGGTGTAGGCACCGTTCTTCTCGGTGACGGTTGGGTTGTCTATCTGTGCCCATCCCGGTGCATAGAAGAACTCGTTGGTGAACTGGCAGTTCTTCCACATGTTGCAGTCGCTGTTGGAGTTGAAGCCCTGGAAGCCCTCGCTGGCGCAGGTGAGGATGTAGTGCCATGCTATGTTGCCATCGTCCCATACGAGCACCATGGTGCTGCCGGTAATGCTCTCTACACGCAGACGGAGCTCGCCGTTATAGGCTGCGTCGGCTGGGATGTAGGGGAAGCAGGTGTTGGCAGGCATGATGAGGTAGAGGTCGTCGCCCTCGGCACTGAGCTGGTAAGAGCTGTGCTGCTCGCTGACAGGCACCATGTAGTCTTCGGTGCCCTGATGATGGTCGGGGAAGAGGGAGCAGCCTTTGTTGACATACATGGTTCCGCCAGCACCTGGGTTGTAGGTATAGCTGTAGTCTGCGCCAAAGGTGAGTCGGTCGTCGTACACACCGAACTCGGCCTTCTCGTTGGGTCCAGCCTGATAATCCCCAGTGCCGTCGGTTCCTGAAGGTCCGCACGCCAGGTGGGCGGGTTCGGTGGCGGCGATGCGCCACTCCTTGCCCGACAGCTTGCCTACGATCTCGTTGAAGTCGACGAGGGTGTTGGCGACGTGGAATGTGGTCTCGCCCATGCCCTGCGACATACCGTTGCGGTTGCCCACACGGTAGTAAACCTTATAGTCGCCCGAATTGACCCATATTTTCTGCAGTGGGTTGACGGTGGAGTAGACGGGGTTCTTGGTTACTTCCTTGCCGTCAACAGGAATGTACCACATGGGGTAGATGCCGTCGCCCTCCATGTGGAAGGTTACTGTGTTGGTCTCGTCGTCGACGCTGGTAGTCACCTTTGCGTTCTCTGCCAGTGGCAGTCCTGCCTCTGATACGCCGTCGAAGTCCTCTGGGCTGCACGCGCTGAGTGCCAACCCTGCTGTGGCAGCGATGAGGAGTGCCTTGCTGAATATGTTATGTTTCATAATTGCTTGAGTCTTTATATTAATAGTCGTTTTGTGTCAGTGTGCCGTGAGATGCGTCGAGCTCACTCAAAGGAATAGGAAGATATTTCTTCTTCTCTGTCCATGTGTTGGTGCGGTAGCCGTAGGCATCGGGTACGAGTGTGGTGGCAGCCTTTCCTGTGCGGATGAGGTCCCAGTAGCGCTTGCCCTCGCCTACAAACTCCTTGTGGCGCTCGTCGATGATGTTGTCGATAGTGGCAGCCTTGTTGTCGGTGAGTCCGGCACGGTGGTGTACCTTGTTGAGGTATTCCTCGGCATCTGCCATGTTGCCGCCTGTGCGCACGATGAGCTCGGCTGCATTGAGCAGCGTCTCTGCGAAGCGGTATATGCGCAGGTTGTTGTTGAAGTTAAGGTCGCCATCGGCTTTCTGATCCTTGTTGTTTTCTTTATAGGCGAGATACTTCTTGAGCCAGAGTCCGGTGTATTGCCAGCTCTTGGTGTCGCAGTTCTTGCCACGTCCGTCGAAGATGGTGGCGTCCTTGCGCACGTCGCCCTCGTCGAAGAGGTCTAAGGTCTCGAGTCTTACAGGCTCAAATCCCCATCCATTGTCCACTCCGTCGCTCTCCTTGTAGTCGCGTGGAGAGATGAAGCGTGGATAGACGGTTCCGCCCGCATTGATGACTCCACCGCCCCAGGCACGCACGGCTCCGTCGTCCATGTAGCCTATCTCGAAGATGCTCTCCTTGGTCCACTCGCCACTCTCGAGGAAGATGTTGGCGTAGTCGGGGTTGAGGTCGTAGTCCTGCTTGTCTTTAATAATCTCTTGCATATAGCCTAATGCCTTGGCGTAGCGGCTCTCGTCGTTCTGGTACATCACCATCTCGGCATAGATCATGTAGGCGGCAGCCTGGCTCATGCGTCCCAGGTTCTTGTCGTCCCACTTCATAGGAAGGGCGTTGAGGCCGATGGCGCTCTCGAGGTCGCTGATGACAGCCTCGTACACCTCGTCGGCGCTCTTCTGCTCACCGATGTAAGGCGACTTGAGGTTCTCGAAGTAGAAAGGTATGTTGCCATAGAACTTCCATACCTGCATGTAGTAGAAGGCGCGCAGCACCTTGGCTTCGGCCATGAAGGTGTTGTAGTCGGCCTGTGTGAGGGCAGCCTTGGCCCACTCTATATAGGTGAGCACGTCGTTGGCGTTGCGTATGCCCTTGTAGCTCTGATCCCAGATGCCTGTGAGGGCATCGCCTGGGTTCTGGGTGCTGGCATAGTTGGACATCTTCTGTAGGAAGAGGTTGTCGGAACTGGTTCCGCCGCCTACCCACACATCATCTGCCATGATGTCGCTGCAGAGCTGTAGCGGAGCATACTGCACGTTGTTCCAGTCGTACTGGCGCATGGGGTTGTAGGTGGAAACCACAGCTTCCATGATGTGCTCCTTGTTGCTGTAATATTCCTGCAGGGTGGCCTTGTCGGGAGGGGTCACGTCCAAGAAGTCATCCGAGCAGCTTGTCAATGTAAGGGGAGCGATGAGCGCTGCCATCAATACATATTTATATATTTTCTTTGTCTTCATAATGATAAGTTTTTTAGAGGTTTAGAATCCAAGGTTGAAGCCCACGGTGATGGTGCGGCTCTGAGGATAGACACCATAGTCGACACCCAGCGAAGTGGCTCCTGTGCTGTCGCCTGATGAGATTTCGGGGTCGAAGCCTGCATACTTGGTAAGGGTGAGGAGGTTCTCGGCTGCTACGAAGAGGCGCAGCTTGTTGACGAAGAACTTCTTGGTGATGAACTGTGGCAGGGTGTAGCCCAGCTGGATGTTCTTGAGTCTGATGTAAGAACCGTCGGTGATGTAGAGGTCGCTGCTCTGCCAGTTGGTTCCGTCGTTGATGACGAAGCGTGGGTACTTGTTGGAAGTGCCTGGACCTGTCCAGCGGTTGAGCAGATAAGAAGGAAGGTTGGCTGGTTGCACGTCGGTACGGCGTGTGGCATCAAAGATGTCGTTGCCGGCAGTGCCCTGCCACATCATCATGAAGTCGAAGCCTTTGTACTCGGCATTGAGGGTGAAACCGAAGGTCCAGTCGGGCATTCCCTTACCTATCTTGGTGCGGTCGGCAGCATCGATGGCTCCGTTGCCGTCAACATCGACGAAACGCACGTCGCCAGGCACAGCCTTAGGCTGCAGCAACTCGCCGTCCTTGTTGACCCATGCCTTCACCTCGTCCATGGTCTGGAAGATACCGGCTGTCTTGTAGCCGTAGAAGTATGGGAATGGTTCGTTGTTGGAACCGCGGGTGATGGTTCCGGTGTTCTGCATAGAACCGAGTTCCAAGAAGCCTGAGGTGTTGCCGAGGTTCTTCAGTTTATTCTTCAGATAAGAGGCGTTAGCCTTGGCGTGGAATTTAGCCTTACCGATGTTCCACTTGTAGCTGGCTTCGAGCTCAAGACCCTTGTTCTCCATATCGCCCACGTTGCCAAGAGGAGCGCCGGCTCCCACATAGTTAGGGATAGGCATACTGATGATCATGCCATTGGTCTTCTTGATGTAATAATCGAGGCTGAATGTCAGGGCGTTCTTAAAGAATCCCAAGTCGATACCTAAGTCGGTCTGTTCGCTCTCCTCCCACTTCAGGTCGGGGTTGGCAAGTGAGCCTGCCTGTACACCATTGACAACGGTCTCGCCCTTGCCCAGGATGGTGTTATAAGGCGAAGCTGTCCAGGCTGCATAGGTGAAGTCGCCGATGTTGTCGTTACCATTCTTACCCCAGCTACCGCGAATCTTCAAGTTGCTCAACCAGTCAGGAGCATGGAAGTAAGGCTCGTTGATGACGTTCCATCCCAAAGAGAAGGAAGGGAAGGTGGCGTAGCGGTTGTTGGCACCGAAGCGTGAACTACCGTCGCGACGTACAGTAAACTGTGCCATGTAGCGCTCGTCGTAGTTGTAGCTGGCACGGAAGAAGTAAGAACTCAGTGTGTGTTCGTAAGCAGGTCCTCCACTGGCAGACATCTCGCCACGGCTCTGGGCGGCACTCGTATTGTTCATGAAGGGCTTGTTTATGTCCTTGAGGTTCTGCAATGCACCATAGAGGTTCATGCCTGTATTCTGCATCGCACTCTGACCTGCCACCAAGTTGATGGTGTGCTTGTTGAAGGTCTTGTCCCAAGTCAGCACGTTCTCCAACTGCCATACAGTGCCGCGGTTGCTCGACTGGTGGGCGTTGGTGATAGTGGCCTTATTGTTTCCTGAGAGATAATAGAGAGGTGTGTAGCCGTCGCTTCCCCAGAATGAGAGGTCGGCTCCGTAAGAGATGCGGTATTTCACGCCGTAACCGATGTTGAGGTCGGCAGAGAAGTTGGCTACAAACTTATGGCTCCAGCCCAAGTCGCCAGGCAGCGAGAGCATGGCCAATGGGTTGTTCATTTCCTGATAGCTGCTTCCTGGAACTGTGTACATACGTCCGGCTCCATCGTAGAGCATGTACTGCTCGCCATAGAGATTGCTCTGAGCTTCGGCTGCTGCACCGCTCACGGTAGGAGTGAGGATAGGAGAGAGGTAGAGGGCTGAACCCAATGGAGAACCATACTGAGAGTTGGCGTCGATGGCCTTGCTCTTGACACGAGAGTAAGAGATGTTGGCGCTGATCTGCAGTTTGTTGAGCCAGTCGCGGTCCTTGGTGTCGTCGAAGAGCGTGTAGCTGGTATTGCTGCGAAGCGACAGACGGCTGTAGTTGCTTCGGTCGTAGTTGCCGCCTACGATACCGTCCTGATGATAGTAACCCATAGAGAGGTAATAATTGATCTTGTCGGAAGCGCCGCTGACGTTCACCTCATGGTTGACAACACCGGCGTTGTCGTTGAACACCTCGTCCTGCCAGTCGGTGCCCTTGCCGTACTGATAAGGATCGGCATAGATAGGAGCCTGTCCTGCGTTGACAAGACCTTCGTTCATCATCACAGCATACTCGGTGGCGTTAAGCACATCGCGGTGCTTCCATGGGTTCTGCCAGCCGTAAGAGAAGTTGTAGTTCACGTGTACTCTGCCCTTCTCGCCGCCCTTGGTGGTGACGAGGATGACACCGTTGGCAGCACGTGTACCGTAGATGGCGCCAGAGGCAGCGTCCTTCAGCACCTCGATGCTCTCGATGTCGCTGGGGTTCAGATAGTCGATACCGCCCTCGATAGGCATTCCGTCAACGATGTAGAGAGGGTTGCTGTTGTTGATGGTTCCGATACCACGGATACGAACCTGAGAGGCTGCACCAGGCTGACCTGATGAGGAAGTGACGGTAACACCTGAGGCCAAGCCCTTCAGCGCATTGTCGACACGTACTGCCGCCTTGCCGTCGAGGTCGTCGGCGCTCACCTTGGCGATAGAGGCTGTTACGACGCTCTTCTTCTGAACACCATAACCCACTACCACTACGTCTTCGAGGGTGCGTGAGTCTTCCTTCAGCGTGATTTTCAGCTTGTCGGAAGCCTTCACCTCTTGAGTCACATATCCTATATAAGATACGACCAATGTTGTGTTGGGGTTGGCTTGAATCGTGAAGTTACCATCCAAGTCGGAAACTGTACCTTGCGAGGTACCTTTTACTACTACTGATGCACCGATGATGGGTTCGCCACTCACGTCGGCGATGTTACCCTTACAGGTAATCTGTTGCGCCTGCATGATGGTTGCCACAAACAATGTCAGCATCACCATTAATAACCTTGTTGGTTTCATAAGCTAAATGTTTAGATTTTTGTTATTATTGAGTTTCGTTATTATTAGGTATGATGTAGGTGGACGACTTTTTCGTCTTCTACCGAAGCATTCGTTTTTCCGCTTGCAAATGTACTAAAAAAAATAGTCGGTAACAACCCAGTGATAAATAAAAGTGGATTTGAAAAGTAGAAAGTTTTTCTTATGTTTCTGATTATCAGTACTGTGCGAGAAACTTGAAAATCGAAATCAGTGGACGCTTTATAAAGCTGAACTTCGAGAAAAGGGCGCTTTCATCCTTCTTATGTGTTGACAAAAAGTAGAATTGTGTTTTTGTGCGATTTTGCTTCTGTTCGTATGTTGTCCACTTTCTTCTTATCCTTGGTTGTCTTTTAAACAGTTGATTATTAGTGGCTTGTGAATCTTATGGCACTTCTGTTGTTCCACTTTTCCATTTTATGCCGAAAAATGGGTGGATTTTTTGCTTAATTTTGCGGCAACAATCTGATTTTTTTAATAACTTTAAAAACTTAAATGAGTATGAAACATTTGAATTTACTTCTGTTTGCATCTTCCATGATGTTCGTGGCGCCTGCTTATGGTCAGGACTATAAACAGGTATGGGCGGACGAGTTCAACAACGTAGGTTCAGTAGACGAAAGAACCTGGAACTATGAGATTGGAAACCGTGACAACGGATTTGGCAACTGGGAATTGGAAAGCTATCAGAAAGCCAACGCTACCGTGGGTCTCGCTCCCGACGGAACCACCAAGGCACTCATCATCACTGCTAAGCCTGATCGTACTTCGGCACGACTCTTCACCAAGGACAAGGTGTCGTTCAAATATGGTAAGTTGGAAACACGCATCATGATCCCTAAGACTGCCAATGGTTTGTGGCCAGCCTTCTGGCTGCTTGGCAACACGGGAACATGGCCTTCGTGCGGTGAAATCGACGTTTTGGAGATGGGACATTTTGACGGAATCAAGAACGGCACTCAGGAGAAATACTATAGCGGCGCCTGCCACTGGGGTGTTTATCAGAATGGAGGCTATCCCAACTATTGCAAGTTCACTACCTCACCTACGAGCCTGCAAGACGGCAAGTTCCACAAGTTTGTATTGGAGTGGACGCCCGATGTCATCAACATGTATCTCGACGACGCTGCTAAACCTTATTATAGCATGGACATCAGCGACAGAAGTCTGAATACATCGCCAGGCAACTATTTCAACAAGCAGTTCTATATGCTCGTCAACTTGGCGATAGGTGGCAACTTCACTGGCGTGAACAATGCTGCAGCCGTTACTGCCCTCAGTTCTGGCGAGAAGAAGATGTATGTAGACTATATTCGCCTTTACCAGAAGGAGGGACAGGAGTGCTACACCATCAACGGAAAAACCGTCGATAATATGAAAGAGGACACTCATTTCGAGGACACAACCACCAAGTTAGGAGAATATGGCTACAAGTCGCTTGATGCTGCAGGTAAGTCGGTCTTCGACTTCTCTAAAGGTTCCGACTACGTCATTATCAGCGCTTCCACCGGTGTAATGCAGCAGATGGGTGAGAAAATCAAAGCCGACTATTCGGTAGACAACACCAAGCAGCACCTCTATATTTGGGAGAACACCTATGCGCCAAGCATTGGAACAGGTGTCAATTCCTTCGGACTCAACGAGGATTACTCTGTTTTTACCGTTACCCAAAAAGGATGGTCAGGATTGGGCTTTCACGGATTGAAAGACCTCTCCATGCTCGACGACAGCTACTATCTCCATTTCTCGATGAAGGGCGACGATGCTCTCTTGCATGCTTCTCATGCGATTCGTGTAGGTGAGGCCAGCTTCACTATCGGCAACAACCCTGTGGAGGGCATGATTTTGGGCGACTACAAACGCGATGGCGAATGGTACAGTTTCGACATTCCTTTCAGCAAGCTCAAGAAGATGGCAGGAACTGTGTTCCCCGACAAGGACGGTGGTGCTGCTGCCTATAGAGAGAATGCTATCAGCGCGCTCAGTGGTGGAAATGCAGGCACAAAACTTACCTTCGACAATGTGTTCTTCTATAAGAAGCAGGGTGGCAGCGAGACTCCTGATGTCGACGCTACGCTCGGAGAATTTGGATCCAAGTCGCTCAACGCCGAAAACCAGTCGACTTTCGACATTGCATCGGGTTCCGACTACGTGCTCATCGCCACTGGCAGCACCTTTGCCAATCAAGTAAAGGACGCAGGCAAGGTAAAGGCCGACTACAATGTCGACAATAGTCGCTATAACTTCAACCTCTGGGAGGGCACCATGACAGGCGCTACACCCACAGGCACCAACAGCTTCGGCTACAACGAGGAATACTCCTGCGTGAAGGTTGCTGGCGGAAAAGGTTGGTCGGGCGCCGGCTATGCTCCTGCAGCAGCCACCGATATGAGCATGATAGACGACAGTTACTGGCTCCACTTCTCAATGAAGACAACCAATGAGATCAGCAAGAGCGCTCCTTATGCCATCGTCATTGGCGAGAATGCTCACTTCACCATTGGCTCTGCTCCTTTCGAAGATGGAAGTAAGAAATATGCAGTACTTGGCGATTTCTATCGCAATGGTGAATGGTACAGCTTCGATATTCCAATGACAGAAATCAAGAAATATGGCACTCCTGCCTTCTGGGGTAATAGTTCTTACAAAAAGAACATCCTGAGTGTCCTTGCTGGCGGAACCAACGGTGTAGAGGTGAATCTCGACGGTGTCTTCTTCTACAAGAAGATTACTACTGGTATCCAGGCTTCTACTGCAGATAAGAAGCAGCAAGCCAAGGTGCTCGGCATCTACGACCTCACTGGCCGCCGTGTCAGTGATATGAATGCTGGTGGCATTTACATCGTACGAACCAACCAAGGAAACTTTAAGGTGAAAAAGTAATATTTAAAGGTAAAAAAGTAAAAACAACTTTCTCAAATGGGGAAGTTAAGATAACTTCTCTAACTTCTGCACATGAGAAAGTTCAATAAATCAGGTACAAGGGGGCGTTTCATCAAGATGAAATGCCCCTTTTATCTTAATATTTTTCAAAACGAAGAAATAGATAAACAATAGATAATCAGTTACTTATGCTCTTTTTGTTGCTTCGTGAAGCCACTTTTTTACCCACAGCCGAAAAGCGAAACGATAAAAAGAGTAAATTTGCAAGCGAAAACTTAATAACTTAATTGTGTAATTAAAAAAACTATGCTTATGAATAGGAGAATTTACAAATTGTTACTTTTCTGTATGGTTAGCATGCTTTCTGTTTTTGTGCATGCTGCCAATACGCTGGAAGTAACTTATCAGATTGGTAACACCCAAAAAGTCACTTGTCTATGGCCGTCGTTATAAAAGATGAACGCGTAAAAATATATCGTAGCTTTAGTTCTTTCAGAACATCATTGGCACAGATTAGGAATAACAACACATACATACATTATAACTTTGCGTACAAATTTAAATAACTCAAGTTTCGCAAGTGGTTTAAGTACGGGCTAAGAGCTTCTGCCCCTTCAGGGCGTGTGGGGCAAAACTTGCGAAACTTCAATAAATAATAACTAAAAAGAAAGGAGTGAGTTTCTCAGATTTTATTTGAATTTTTGCAATGTCATTCAGAGTTTTATTTGTTTTTTAAATGCAACACTAAGATAAGTGAAATTTCTGACATGACATAATCCTGGGCAACTTTTTGTTGCTAAGGTCTTTTAAAAGTTTAATTAATAATAGTGTTGCGGAATTATGGATATGAAAAAAAATATACTTTTATCAATGATCTTGCTCGCTTTGTGCTTGATACAGGCTTCAGCGGCCGATTATTACTTCAAAATCCGGCTTTACAATGATAAGAATGAGTTGGAAGATTGGTCTAATTATATTAAGGTAAGCTATGATAATCAGAATAAAGTTTATGTTAACGGACTGGGAGATCTTATTGCTGGAAAGCCTGTAAAGGATGGTAGTAAAGAATATAAATTGCCCAACAACGCCAAGAATGAGGTAGATCTGGATAAAATTTGGGGTATTGAATTTGCCAATGAGAATGGAAAAGGTATAATGGAGGGAGCTGAATATAAAACAGCGTGGAAGGAGATACATACTCACATCAAATATCTCGGATTGCGCGATTATATACGTGATACATATACTAATGATGGCTATTTCGTGGATATGTTTAAACTTGAAGAGTTGGAATTGCCTAAAGGTGGTATGAAAGTAGGAAATGGGGATAAAGATTGTAATATGTATTTCGCTAATGCTGGGAATCTGAAAAGAATAACTATATGGAGCGAAGAGAAGGGTGACTCCGTAGATATAACAGATGATGTGGTAAAGGATAAATTCTTGCTGGATAGAGTTGGAAAATTTATGTTTTCCAATTGTTATGGCTTGAGTACCAAATATATAAACCGATTGATAAAGGATGTTAAAGAGATAAAAGACAATGCTTTTTACGCAGATGAAGGAAATCGTAAATATTTCTCTGACGGAGCAGACAATAATATGGCTATTGAGATACCCAGCACAGTAACGAAAATAGGATATCAGGCTTTTTATAATCGACTGAAAGTTACCGGACTGAATATTCACGGAAATGGCTGCTTGGAGATTGGTTCTGAAGCATTCAGACAATGTGATGAACTGGCAACGATAACTCTGGATAATATAACTCAGGATAAGAAAGAACTTAAAATATATAAAAATGCATTTATGCGCTGCAAACAGTTGAATGCCTTTGAAAACATGAATAATGCTAATATAACCTATCTTGAAACTGGTGTATTTGGTGACTGTCGATCCATGACCAACAAATTTGTTAATGATGTGTTACAGAATTATGCAAACAATAAGGGAACGAAGATTCCTGCTTATCTGTTTTTTGGCTGCAACGGACAAGATGGACATGATGGAACGGATCCGAATAAACATGTTTGTTCTTTTACCGATTTGAATATTCCTGCACAGTTTACTGAAATAGGAGATGGTGCATTTGCCTCTACTGGTGATGCTGTAATAAAGTTGAAAACTATCACAGTGAACCGTAAGACGGCTCCTTTGTGTCTATGCGGGGAAACGGACAAATATGTAACTATTACAAATAAAAGAGTGTTTGATGGGCTGGAACCAAATATGACAACTGTAATCTTTGCTAATGATGCAGACAGCTGGTATGAAAATGAGAAACCTGATGAGACAACTGGTTTTTTGACCTATATGAATGATAATTCTGAGTTTCAGCGTCTTCTCACAAAAGACCTATATAGTAATCATCCAGAATATATTAATGTGCCGCAGCAACATGCGATAGTAAGATTGCACAGAACACTTAAGAAGGGTTGGAACACCATTTGTCTGCCTTTTGGAGTGAATTACAGATATTGTAGTTTGTGGGGTGACGATTATAAAACCAAACAGGCTCACAATGCACGCATCATAGTGAATGGGCTTACCAATAATGATAGCGAGGCTAATAGTAATAATTTCACAATGGGTGTATACCGCGGCTATTGGATAAAGGGTAAGACTTTCATGTTTCTCCATTACACCGATTTTGATGATTATCCGCTTGATTTATGTGAGACATTCCTTGTTAAGATGAGAAAACAAGATATTGAACAAGCAGAAAAGGATGATAAGGGTGTTGATATTTATACGTTTAGAAATGTTGATTTGAACTACCGCTGGTCTGCAAATGGAGAAAGTGGAAATGATGGGAATTGGACGCTTGTAAAAACATATTCTGCTGAGGAAATGTTAGGTCAGGTAAAGGATTTTGATGGTAACGTGAATTCTGATGCGACACCATTTAAAGGTAAGGCATCCTATGAAGATTATGTGCTTAGAGGTTCTCTTGTTCAGTGCACGGGCACTGTGGGGAATTCAAAAGTTGGAATAACAACCGATGATTATTTCTTTCAGCAGTCCCAAAACGGCACGATGAAACTCTATCCCTATCCAGCTGGTAAAAAATACGGTATCCGTGGGTTCAGTGGGTGGTTTCATAATAAAAAAGTTAATAGTTACTCGAAAGATTCTGAACTTTCTTTAAGTTTGTTTGATGATAGTAGTATCACTCCTATAGAAACAGTAAAGGAAGATGACTTGAATAGAGACACTTCTGGCAAAGTTTATAGCATCAGCGGAGTGCTTATGAAAAACAATGCCGCCGATCTGAATAATCTGCCAAAGGGCATTTATGTCGTGAATGGAAAAAAATATGTAGTCAAATAAAAAAAGCAACAATGAAAAAGGAATATATAAAACCGATAATCATTAATATAAAAATATATAATGATGATGCTTTATTACAATCAGCATCGCTTTATGATTACGACAAAGTCGATCCTGATGAAAATATTGCCGGCGAAGGTGGCGAAGACAAACCGGACACCGGCGAAGGTGGATTCATTTGGAATGACTAACAACTTTGTTTCACGTTTTTCCAAAAAGTACAAAGCATGAATACATTGAAACAAACTCTGTTTTTATTGCTCATTCTCGTATTTTCGGGAGTGAGCAAAACTATTGCCCAATCCACTGGCGTGTATGTAGGTGGACATATCCGACGTGAACGTCCCGGTACCATCGAGAAATTACGCAATTCTGGTTTCACATACATCATTCTCTTCAATATCAACGTTGAGCCCGATGGTACACTGACTACAGATGGCGAGACGGTATGCAAAGATGGAAAGTATGTGTTTGGTAACACGCAACCCAACTATGTCTCTGACATAAAAAAACTAAAACAGGCACCAACAACCATAAGTAGAATAGAAATATGTATAGGTGGTTGGGGTAACGAGTCTTTTAGTCGCATCAAGGAACTTATTAATAGTCATGGTGTAGGAAGTGGTACCATCTTGTATAAGAATTTTAAAGCGCTTAAAAATGCCATTCCAGAGATTGATGCTGTAAACAACGATGATGAGCATTGCTACGATGTCGCAACGGCTGTTAAATTCCACCAGATGATGTATGAATTGGGGTATAAAACAACTATCGCGCCATATACGAACCGTAGTTTTTGGGAAAATCTTGTTTCTCAGTTGGGCGATAGATGTGATAGGGTACTTATACAGTGTTATGATGGCGGAGCAGGAAACAATCCATCCGACTGGCATTTAGGTAACAGAGCTGTCCATGCAGGAAGAATGAATTACCAAGAAGGTGGTGTAGATGCATGCGTAGCTCAGATGGAGTCATGGAAGAAAAATAATGGAGTGAGCGGAGGTTTTATTTGGCTTTATAACGATGAAACATGGAATCTTAATCAGTGGGCAACGAGGATGCTACGTGTGTTTGGTACAAAAAAGTGCGATGACAGTATAGCAATTCTTTATGCAGATTCCGACTATCGTGGTTATTCAAAATCATTGGGCGAGGGTAGCTACACTCAGGCAGAACTCGCCATGTATGGCATTAGTGCTAAGGATATATCATCGTTGAAGGTCACAAAAGGCTTCAAGATTACACTCTATGAGAATGCTGATTTCACTGGTAATTCAAAGAGTTGGACAACAGACGCTTCTTTTGTTGGTGGGGATTGGAACGATAAGGCTTGTTCGGTGCGAATCGAACCAAATGGTAAGAGCGGTCTATCGGGTAACTTCAAAATCATGAACCGCAACAGTGGTAAGTATCTTGACTTGGATAATAACAAGACTGATAACAATACCGCAATCGTCCAGTTTGATGACGAGGGTGTAGATGCCTCTCAGACGTGGACATTTACAGAGGTGATGAATGGTAAGGGTGTCTACTCCATTTGCTCCTATGGTAATAAGAACCGAGGTATGGATGTCGCTGATTTTTCTAAGGATAACGGAGCTCAGGTGCAACTATACGACTATTTGGGTAATCCTCATCAACAGTTTATTCTCTACGACTGTGGTGAAGGCTATTATCAACTTGTAGCTCGTAACAGTGGTAAAGTGGTAGAGATTCCACAATCAAGCAAAGGAAATGGTGAATGGATAAAAATCTACGACAACAATGGCTCCCACACACAACAGTGGGCCGTGGTTGAGAACCGATACGACGAGGCTTCTGCAGTTACATTGTATACCGATAAAGGCTATAAGGGTAAAGCTGTGACCCTTTCTGAAGGCGAATATAACCTCAGTCGAATGGGGCTTTACAATCTGAAGGACAATGATATGAGTTCTTTGAAGGTCACTCCTGGTTTCAAGGTTACAATCTATGAGGATGACAATTTCAATGGCAAAACTAAGTCATACACAGCCTCTGAGAGTTTCGTTGGTGAAGAATGGAATGATAAGATGTCTTCGTTGAAGGTTGAGGCATACGGAAAGAGTGGACTGTCAGGTGACTATAAGTTGCAAAACCGCAACAGTGGTAAGTTTCTTGATTTGGACAACAACAACACAGACAATAAAACAGCCATCGTTCAATATGATGATGAGTACATAGATGCAACGCAGATATGGACATTGACAGAGATTGGTGGTGAAAAAGGTGTTTATTCTATATGTACTTCAGTCAACAAAAGGCAAGGTATGGATGTAGCCGATTGGTCGAAAGACAATGGCGCCCAGGTGCAACTCTATGAATATAACGGCAACAGGAATCAACAGTTCATCGTTGTCGAAAAGGGTGATGGTTATTATCAATTTGTTTCACGTCTTAGTGGTAAAGTGATAGAGATACCGAGCTCGAGCAAGGACAATGGCGAGTGGATAAAGCTATATGACAACAATGGCACCAATACGCAACAGTGGAAATTCGTTAGTCCGTCAGTCTATTCTGGCATCGTAAACACCGAAAGTCTCTCTGGGATGAACCTCAGAAAAGAGGGCAATACCATCATCGTGACAGGTGCAAAAGGCAAAGAATTGACTATCTATGATGTAAGCGGAAGACTGATACGTTGCGAGAGGGTTCTATCGAACGTAGACTCAATATCCATCTATGGTCAACCTTCAGGAATTTATGTGATAAAGGTAGCTCAAGAAATATTCAAAATTAGATTTTGATGCTAATAAAGACACTTATAATTGTTTAATAAAACTAAAGACTTATGAGATTTAAAAACTTATTAACCATTTTATTACTCTTCGTTGCTACATTGCTTTGGGCTGAGCCTATAACACAGAGTACTGCGCGAAAGAAAGCAGTAAACTTTGCAAGTAAGCATGGTAAGACTATAGCTGAAGATGTAAAAAACCTTTTTAAAGTGAGAGGCAAGACTAAAGCACAAGCAATGCCGTATTATGTATTTAATACCAATGATGATAACGGTTTTGTTATTGTTTCGGGAGATGACCGAACAGCGGAGATCCTTGCTTACTCGGATAAAGGTCGTTTTAATGCAGATGAAATACCAGATAATATGCGCGAATGGCTTCGTTATTATGCCCATGTGATAGGTGCGTTGGAATCCACATCGTCTGTCAAAGCGTCAAGTACCACATTATATGATAATGGACTACGTGAAGCCAATAGCGCTATCTCTCCCCTTCTATCTTGCACCTGGAATCAAGGTAGTCCTTATTATGATCGCTGTCCGTTAGTTGAAGGGCGCAGATGCTACACAGGTTGCGTATGTACAGCTGCTGCACAAGTGATGTATTATCATCAATGGCCTAAATCTGCTACCACTAATATTTCAGAGCATTCGTTTACATATAATAATAGGAGATACACGGAAAACGAACTAACACCTGTTGTCTTCGATTGGAAAAGCATGAATGACAGTTATCGTGATGGTCAATCAGATCATTCGGCAACTGCTGTCGCTGTACTCATGCAATATGTAGGGCAGGCCATTAAGTCTGGCTATGGACCTGATGGAACTGGATCAAGTTTTACAGAAGTGGAGAATGCCTTAAAGAACAACTTCGGTTACGATGGAAATATTCAACATCTTTTTCGTAACAATTATAGTAACGAAGCATGGGAAAGTTTGATATATCGAGAATTGGCAGAGCGCCGGCCGGTCCTCTATGCAGGCACATCAAGTGGTGGAGCACATGCATTTGTATGTGATGGATATGATGGAAACGGTCTTTTTCATATCAATTGGGGATGGGGAGGAATGTGCAACGGCTACTTCAAACTATCCGTTTTGAACCCTAACGACAATAGTGGCATGGGTGCAAGTAGTTCAAAAGACGGCTATTCCATGAATCAAGATGTGCTCATTGGGATACAACCTCCATCGAAACACGCCGATAATCCTGTGGCAACATTTTATTCTGATATCGACTACAAAGGTAAGGCTGTGGACTTACCAGAAGGAGAGTTTTTGCTGTCCTCATTACAGTCATATGGGATAACAAACGATGATATATCGTCGTTGAAGGTGAAGAGTGGTTTCAATGTCGTTGTCTATGAGAATGATGGATTCGGCGGGAAGAGCAAATCTTACACAGCTTCTACTGCTAATATGGGTTCTGAGTGGAACAAGCAAGTATCATCAATAAAGATCGAACCAAATGGTAAGAGCGGTCTGTCGGGTAACTTCAAAATCATGAACCGCAACAGTGGTAAGTATCTTGACTTGGATAATAACAAGACTGATAACAATACCGCAATCGTCCAGTTTGATGACGAGGGTGTAGATGCCTCTCAGACGTGGACATTTACAGAGGTGATGAATGGTAAGGGTGTCTACTCCATTTGCTCCTATGGTAATAAGAACCGAGGTATGGATGTCGCTGATTTTTCTAAGGATAACGGAGCTCAGGTGCAACTATACGACTATTTGGGTAATCCTCATCAACAGTTTATTCTCTACGACTGTGGTGAAGGCTATTATCAACTTGTAGCTCGTAACAGTGGTAAAGTGGTAGAGATTCCACAATCAAGCAAAGGAAATGGTGAATGGATAAAAATCTACGACAACAATGGCTCCCACACACAACAGTGGGCCGTGGTTGAGAACCGATACGACGAGGCTTCTGCAGTTACATTGTATACCGATAAAGGCTATAAGGGTAAAGCTGTGACCCTTTCTGAAGGCGAATATAACCTCAGTCGAATGGGGCTTTACAATCTGAAGGACAATGATATGAGTTCTTTGAAGGTCACTCCTGGTTTCAAGGTTACAATCTATGAGGATGACAATTTCAATGGCAAAACTAAGTCATACACAGCCTCTGAGAGTTTCGTTGGTGAAGAATGGAATGATAAGATGTCTTCGTTGAAGGTTGAGGCATACGGAAAGAGTGGACTGTCAGGTGACTATAAGTTGCAAAACCGCAACAGTGGTAAGTTTCTTGATTTGGACAACAACAACACAGACAATAAAACAGCCATCGTTCAATATGATGATGAGTACATAGATGCAACGCAGATATGGACATTGACAGAGATTGGTGGTGAAAAAGGTGTTTATTCTATATGTACTTCAGTCAACAAAAGGCAAGGTATGGATGTAGCCGATTGGTCGAAAGACAATGGCGCCCAGGTGCAACTCTATGAATATAACGGCAACAGGAATCAACAGTTCATCGTTGTCGAAAAGGGTGATGGTTATTATCAATTTGTTTCACGTCTTAGTGGTAAAGTGATAGAGATACCGAGCTCGAGCAAGGACAATGGCGAGTGGATAAAGCTATATGACAACAATGGCACCAATACGCAACAGTGGAAATTCGTTAGTCCGTCAGTCTATTCTGGCATCGTAAACACCGAAAGTCTCTCTGGGATGAACCTCAGAAAAGAGGGCAATACCATCATCGTGACAGGTGCAAAAGGTAAAGAATTGACTATCTATGATGTAAGCGGAAGACTGATACGTTGCGAGACAATAGATTCTGCCAAATATTCCATGTCTTTGGATAAAATGAAGGCAGGTATCTACATCATGAAAATAGATTCCATTGCTAAAAAGATACGGGTCGAGCTGTAACATTGCTATATTCTATAATCTAATAATTGAACTTTAGCAAGTTCGGAAGTTATGGAAGTTAAAGAAGTTATCACTCCCTTCGGTCGTTAGAAGTTATAGCCAACAGCCTTTTTGGTTGAAAATTTAGCTGTAAAGCATTTGGCTTTAACTTCTCTAACTTCTTTAAATTCTTTAACTTCCCCATTTGCGAAAATTGAGTACTAATAATTCAAAATTAACTATTATGAAAAAAAATCGTATTTTATTGTTTTTAACGTTATTCTGTGTGGCAATTCTGAAAGTCCATGCACAAAAAATTCCTATTGAGATAGTGAACAATTCTGTTTTTCCTGACGACAAGGTATATGTGGCTATCATTGGTAAGAAAGTGAGTGATGATGCTCCTATTTATTATGACCTCATAGCCAACAATGCAAGTGATGCTGCACTCAGGACCCTTACTGTCAATACAAACACTCTGCATAAGTTCAACGGAGATAGAGGTTATGCCAATGTGTTTACGCCGCTGAATCAGATAAAAAACAAAACCATTTACGTAGATAAAACCCATGCTTGCCGTATGTTTTTTGGTTTCAATTCACCACTTTACCTACACGTAAACGATAATAATGGTGGGTATGCAGGAGCTGACATGCAAAACCCTTCCGACCCGAATATCGATCTGCGATGGGAACTTATTGAATTTACTTATGATAGGTATGGTGTGATGTTTATCAATACCACACGTGTTGATGCATTCCAATATCCCATGGGATTGGAACTATATGGAAATGCTTCGGCAGGTGCCAATAATCCATACACCAAGCGTGGAGAGGTGAATACCTATGAGGAGATTATCAATCGCTGGAAGACACAAAACGAAGGTAATATCTTCTCTAACTGTCTGAAGAACAATATAACTCATGATCAATTGGGAGGTATTATTATGCAACCATCTAAAGTGGCAGAGGTGAAGAATACTGGATATTTCGATGGCTACATCAACCGTATCTGGAGCGAGTTTCGCAATAAAGACATACACGTAAACATGGGCAACCAATTAGGTGTTTGGCGTGGACGTGTGAATGGCAACAACTTCGTCTTAATAAGTGAGTCAGGACCTCGTCAAGGGCAGACGGCCATTGTAGGCAAGCCTACCTCCATTGATGTGATAGAAGGTGCAGGAGAGTTTGCAAAATTCCATGGCAACGATGCAGATCTTCCAGTACAAGCCATGTTCTGTGGAGCGATGAATCGTGGAGTGATAAGAACAAATCTTGCAGATGGCGAACTGCAGGATTGGGGAGATACAGGAAGCTTCTTCAACACCGATGTATATAACCCTTATGTGAAATTCTTCCATCAGAAAGACATCAGTTACGACGGTTATACCTATGCCTTCGCATACGATGACACATTTGACCAAAGTTCAACATGTGCCACCAATCATCCAGAACGTGCCGTGGTAACTATTGGTGGATTTAAAGGACAGTCTGGGACAGATCATCCTATACCAGAAGTTACTGCTGCTCCTATCCCTCATCACACAACTGACAATGTGAAATCGGTTTATAGTGATACTTACACTTCGCTTGTTCCGGATATGTTTATTGGCTCTTGGCAACAAAAGACAGCTACACAGAGTGTCAGCCTTGACGGCAACAATACACTCAAGTGTTCCAACTTTAATTATGTCGGAATTGAATTTGGTGGTCCTGAGATAGACGCAACAGATATGGAATATCTCCATTTGGATATCTATCCTCTATCTTCTTTTACGATCAATGTATACCCAATATGTCGTAACAACGATGGGAGTGTCAACGACCAATTGAAAAAACCTATTAATCTCATAGCTAATCAATGGAATAGCATAGATATCCCTATGAGTGATTTTGTTGGACTCAACGCTTCCAGGATCTTCCAGTTCAAGTTTGATAACGGTAAAGGAGAGACCTTCTATCTCGACAATCTGTATTTCTACAAGAATGGTTCTTCTAGCGGAATAAGTAGCATAGAGACCCACAAACAGGATAATCATGCGTGGTACAACTTGCAAGGTCAGCGTATGAACGATGGTGCAGGTTCATTGCCAAAGGGAGTGTACATACATAACGGAAAGAAGATTTTAGTGAAATAACATAAAATAATAAAAACTCATGCGGAAGATTCTTCCGCATGAGTGATAACCAGATCAGTGACATGAGTCCAGTATGTGGTCAAATAATTAAAAATATGAAGAGACGAATTCTTTTTGCAAAAAACTTTTTCCTTGTAGGTTTATTGCTATTAACTTCTTTACAAGTCATAGCGCAAAAAGCCCGTGTGATGATCACTACGGAAAACAACAGTAAACTCTTGTCAGAGACAATACTGAAAACCACAAAAGGTAGTCCTGCATCCAACTATGTGCGTATCAATACAGACCGTCAATATCAGACGGTAGATGGTTTTGGCTTCGCTCTTACCGGAGGGACGTGTTACAATCTTATGCGAATGAGTGTAGGAGAACGTGATGCACTTCTTAAGAAAATATTTTCAGAGCGCCAGGGTTATGGTGCGAGTTATGTGCGCATAAGCATAGGATGTAGTGACTTTTCTCTTTCACGCTATACTCTTTGCGATGTAAAAGGCATAGAAAATTTTGCCCTTCAAAGTGAAGAAATTGCGTATGTGATTCCCATTCTAAAAGAAGTGCAAGCCATCAACCCCAAGGTGAAAATCATTGCCGCACCATGGACTGCTCCTAAATGGATGAAGGTGAGTCAGAAAAATGGGGATGTTCCGTATGATAACTATGTAGGCGGACATCTGAATAAAACTTGTTATTCGGACTATGCGGACTATTTCGTAAGGTTTCTGAAAGCGATGAAAAACAGCGGAATAACAATCCATGCGGTGACTCCACAAAATGAACCTGGAAACGGAAACAACGAAGGAGGAGCTATGCTCATGGATGTTGAAGAGGAAATAGCTTTTGTTAAGGTTCTTGCCACAGCCTTTCACAATGCAGGACTGAGTACCAAGATATATCTTTTTGACCACAATTTTGATAACGAACAATATGCCGAACGGGTAGCAAAGTCCTTGCGGTCATCTTCGTTTCTTGGTGACGATCTTGTGGAAGGTGCCGCTTTTCATAACTATGGGGGTGACCCTACAGCCATGGCTACGTTTTATAATAACACGGGTCTGAAGTCAATCTATACTGAGTCAAGTATAGGCTCGTGGAACGATGGACGTAATCTAAATGGCAAGCTATGCGGAGAATTCAACTGGTCGGGTTTGCGTGCGTTGCAAAACCAGAGTAGTGCATTTATAGCATGGAACCTGCTTCTCGACTATAATGGTCATCCTACCACCTTATCTAATAGTACTGTGTATGGCAATATAGAAATAGATCCAAGTAGTTATGCGCTCTCTACGGTACGCTACAATCGCGATTATTATATCATTTGCCATCTTTCTTCTGTCATCCGACCTGGTGCGGTAAGATGTGACTATATAGAGAATGGTGTACCAAGAGATGACTGGAACTTCAATTATGTCGCACTAAGAAACTCGGATGGCACCACAGCTTTTGTCATTAGTAATAAGACATCGGTCGAAAAGCATATCAACCTTGCTTCGAATAGCGAATATGTGAACGTAGATATACCTGCCAAAAGTGTTGTTTCTGTCCTTTTGGGAGATACAGAACAAAATGCCGTGACCTTTGGTGGTATGGAGATGATTCCGTCAGATAACCGAAATAGTTTTTCTATCAATACCTATCTTGAAAAGGGCAAAACATACACTGCTGTAGGCGATGATGCCTTCAGTTCACCTGACTTCTATGAAGATCCTGATTTTTTCATCAAGTTAGGAAATGGTTGTTTCAAGTTTACGGCTCTCAGTGGTTATTATAACATCAAGTTTGTCCCCGCAACGAAGAGTTTTCGTATATACGCCTCTCATGAGAATGGGAATCCATTGAGTCTTAATGCAGATGGCACCGGTGCCTTATGGGCTATTGGCAGTGATGGATTGCATAAACCGTATTATAGTATCATAAGCAATCAGAGCTGGTGGACTGATACCGACCATGCTACATGTATGGCACCCGTGGGCAACAAGAGATACCAACTGACACTTACTGCAGGTCGTCAACTGAATGTAAATAATGTTGACTTTAAATTTTTCGGACAGGCAGGATGGGGTGTTGAATTGAATCCTACAGGTGAATACCGCATCTCTTCCAGGAGTGATGTGTTTCTCATAGGGCATAAGGCAGTGAATGGGCATAGTGATGGCAATGTGTATGTGGCTGACGGTGTGACGCTACAAGAAGGAAGAACCTTTCGTTTTATTGTTGACATGTCGGTTCCCTCGCAGCCAGTAATGTCTGTTGATGATATATCTACGGGCATAAAACATCCTGAAGTATCTGCTGATGGTCTTTCCCACGAGTGGTTCACACTTTCAGGTATAAAGATCGAACGGCCACATAAAGCTGGTGTTTATTTATGTAATGGGAAAAAAATCATAATCTTATAAATATCTGACTGAAGTTTCGCATGTGGTTCAAGTACGGGCTGAAGGCCCAAAAGCTCCAAAAGCAGCATGCCCTGAAAGGGCAGAAGCTAAGCCTTATACCCCCTGGACATCTTGGGATTAAGACTTACTTATTATAAAGGAAATGCGGGATTGAGTTGATTGCTCAATCCCGCATTTTATTTTTTTTGCTGTTGAATTTAAATCGCTAACTACTCAGTACCTCTATTGAAACACTTGAATAGAAAAGCCTCGAAAAAATGAAAGCGGCTTCGATAGTCAATGAAGCCTATTGCGTAGAGCAATGAAAGCGGCTTCGTAAGCAGTTGAAGCCTATTGCATTTGTGGTTTAACGATTTTAGCGCTCCACAATCTGCTGCAACTCACTGAGGGAGGTTGCCACTTCGATGTAGTCGTGCCAGTTGCCACGAATCATGCCCTGCGAAGCCATGTCGTCGAGAAGGGCAATGGTGGAGTTCCAGAAGCCCTTCATGTTGTAGAGAATCACCTTTTTGCTGTGATAGCCAATGGTGTGGGAGGCAGCAACGGTGAAGATTTCGTCGAGGGTGCCGATGCCGCCAGGGAGCGCCACGACGATGTCGCTCTGAGAGAGCAGCAAGTCCTTGCGGTCGCTGAGATTGTCGCAAGGAATCTCTACGTCGAGGTCGGGAAAAGTCTTGCCGCCTCGCTCTACAATGGTGGGAACTACGCCTATGGCTCTGCCGCCATGCGCCTTGACTGCCTTGCCGATGGTGTTCATCAGGCCGATGTTGCAGCCGCCGAAAACTAAGTCGTGCCCTTGCTCTGCCATCCACTTGCCCATCTCCTCTGTGAGACGGAAGTAGTCGCTGTCAATATGGGTGTTTGCTGAACAGAATACTGCTATTTTCATTGTTATTATGTTTTTTATGTTTTGCCGAGTGCAGGATATCTTTTGCAAAGATTGCACCAACGAGCGCAATGAAAGCTTGCTTTCAGATTGCCGAGTGCAGCTAATCTTATGCAAAGTTAAATAAAAACTTTGGATTTGATTTCTTTTTCTGACTATTATTTCTTACTTTTGCAAACAATATAACTAATCTACCATTGCACAGATGACTAAAAACAGAATAATAAGATATTTTTTGATGTGGATTTGCTGTTTGTCGAGCCACGTCGCTGAGGCTGTGCCGACCCTTCAGGACGGCGGGACTTGGGCGAAGCAGGGCGTTACAGAGAGAAGGCTCAACGAGCTCGATGGACTGGCGCACCATCACGCAACGGGTCTTGTACAGGACAAACAGGGAATGATCTGGGTGGCAACATGGAACGGACTGAGCCGATACGACGGCTATCGCTTCGTGTCGTTCAAGCCGAAGGCGGGCGATGGATGCTCGATGGGCGTGAACCGCATCAAGGATATTCGTATTCGCGATCCTTATATATATTGTAATGCGGAAGGCTACTGCTTTATCTTCGATATCCGCACGGGGCGGTTTGATGACAGCCATCTCTCCTGGAACAAGGCGCTGCGCAAATGGGGCTTCTCCAGTCAGGGAACGAAACGGCTGAAGACAGCCGACGGAGTGGAGTGGGCAGTGGACTCTCTGGGCGTAAGGATGAGCTACCGCAAGCCGTGTTATGCTACGTGGCTGTTGAGGCAACCAGGATGTCAGGTGAGGGCACTCTTCCGCGACCGCGAGGGACGGATATGGGTGTGCTCGCGCGACGATGCCTCTGTGAGAATCTACGATGCCAATCTGAATCTTCTTGGATTTCTTGGGGCCGACGGCCGACTGCATGGCGAGAAGACTCCTTTCCGGTCGGCTGTGTACACGATGTTGCAAGACGAGGACGGCAGCCTATGGTTGGGATGCAAACCTGGTGGACTGTTGCATCTGTCGCCCCGTGCCGACGGCAGCTACGACATCAGCCGAATAGCGCTTGTAATCCGTGGTAGGGAGAAAGAACATCATGTTTACTCAATGCAGAAAGACCGATGGGGCAGACTGTGGGTGTCAACGCTGAACCATGGACTGTTCTGTCTTACCCGTACGGGAAAGAGTTGGAGGTGTCAGCCCATCGTCCTCTCTCATGACGACAAGACAGGCAAGTACTTGGGGGTGCGAATGATATATATCAGCCATCGTGACGAGCTGCTGGCGGGCACAACGCTTGGACTTTTCGCCACGAAGCTTACTGCCGCCAATCCAGCCTCGCTGCGCTTTATCCGGCATGAGCGTGAGGGCGGAAGAGACGGCAGTCTGAGTTGCTCTGCCGTCATGTTTATGGCGGAGGACAGGGCCAACAGACTCTATATCTGCACCGAGGGCAGCGGACTGAACATGGTGGAGCCCGGCATTTCGCTGCTCAGCAAAGATGTGGACTTCAGACACTTCGACAGGCGCGATTTGCCGGAGGACTTCCTCTTGTCGGCTTTCGCGTATGGACAATATATGTGGTTTGTGGGCACCAACGATTTGACGGGCGTGGACGTGGAACATGGACTATCGCTCTATTTCAACCACCGCACATGGACCGATGAGCTGATTTTCTCGGATGCGCAGCCCCTGAGATGGAAAGGCGGCAAATGGCTCATGGGTCTGACGGACGGTCTGGTGCTGATGGATATGGACCGGCTGACGAAGCGCACCAAGGCACCACGCATCGTACTGACAAGGGTGTCGGTGGAAGAAGGCGAGATGATGGAGGCGGTGAGCGCCCACGACACCATCTGCCTCGATGAGACAGAGCACAATGTGAAGATTGAGTTTGCTGCCATCGACTATGCCAACACCCAGTCGATAAGCTATAGATTCCTGTTGGACGACGGTGTATGGAACACCTTAGAGAACAGCCACACGGTGACGCTGCTCAACCTTTCGCCCGGTACGCATACGTTGCGGGTGGAGTCGAAACTGCCCACAGGACAATGGGCGGGCAACGTGAAAGTGGTGACAATCTTCGTGAAACCAACCATCTGGCAGACTACTACTGCCAAGGTGCTGTATGTGCTGCTGGCGCTGTTGTTTATTTATACCGTGGTGTACGTGACGAGGACTATTCGCTCCTCCCACCGCAAGCAGAGGGAACTCTTGGGGCAGTATCTCGACCTGATGGAGAAATACGACAAGGAGAAACACCTCGTCGTGGCTGTCAAGGCTGCTGGGGCAGACAAAACTGCTGTTGAGGTGGCAGACAAGGCTGCTGAGAAAAAGACAACTGCGGAGACAATGGTTGAGGAAACGGTTGTTGCCGACGGCCAACAGCCCTTGCAAGCCGACAGCCGCAGCGTAGGCGAGGAGAGCCTGAACGAGGAAGACCAGCGCTTCATGCAATGTGTGGTGGAGTTTGTGGAACTGCACATCGACAATTCCGACCTCAGTGTGACCGAGCTGGCAGCCAAGCTGAACATCAGCAAGTCGGGACTGAACCGCAAACTGAAGAGCCTGTTGGGTGTGGCGCCCAAGGAGTTTATCAACAAGGCACGCATGAACCGTGCCGTGGCGCTGTTGCATCACAGCGACCTTCCTGTGAAGGAAATCGCCTATCGTTGCGGTTTCAGCGATCAGAACTACTTTGGTAAGTGTTTCAGGGCGGCAATGGGCGTCAGTCCGTCTGAATATAGGCAGAAAAACGGGCTTTGAAACGTTTTTACCGAACATTTGGAACGTTTTTACCACTCATGTCGGGGTTTTTTGGCTACTTTTGCCCTCGACATTCTACTTCAAATATTTAAAAACTAATAGCAAAAACCTATGAGAAAAGTAGCGATTATTTTTATGAAGAAGTGTTCAGTACTATTGCTGATGCTTCTTTTCCCGTTAGGAGTGCTGGCGCAAAGCGTCACCGTTAGCGGACAAGTAACTGACGAGGCTGGTGAACCTATCATTGGCGCAAGCGTGAGGATTCCCGGCACTTCGGTGGGAGTGGTGACCGATATGGACGGCAATTACTCTATTTCTGTTCCGAAAGGAAAACAACTCGAAATCACTTATGTGGGTTATAAGAAGGAAGTGATCATTGCCAAGGAAGGCAAGATAACTGTCCAGTTGAAGGAAGATTCCAACATGCTTAACGAAGTGGTGGCTATCGGATACGGAACCGTAAAGCGCAAGGACGTGACGGGTTCGGTTTCTTCGGTAGGCAACACAGAACTCGTGTCGGTGCCTGTGGCTTCGCCTGTTGAGGCCATGCAGGGTAAGCTGGCTGGTGTGCGCGTCACCATGCCTGAGGGCAACCCCGACGCCGAGGTCATCATCCGCGTGCGTGGTGGTGGTTCTATCACCCGCGACAACACACCTCTTTATATAGTAGACGGTTTCCCCGTCAGCAGCATCTCCGACATTCCTACCAGCGACATCGAGAGCATCGACGTGCTGAAGGACGCTTCCTCTACCGCCATCTATGGTAGCCGTGGTTCCAACGGTATCGTGCTCGTCACCACCAAGAGTGGTAAGGCTGGCAAGGTGACTGTGAACTACAATGCCTATGTGGGCTTCAAGAAGGCTGAGGACAAGGTAGACGTGCTGGGAGTGGAAGACTATCTGAAGTGGCAGTACGAATTGTCAAGTCTCTCTACTGGTGCCAATGCCGGCAAGTACCAGCAGGTACTCGGCGGATGGGACAACATACCCAACATTATGAACTCGATGAAGACTACCGACTGGCAGGACGAGGTGTACGGACGCACCGGCAACGTGTTCAGCCATAATGTCAACATCTCGGGAGGTTCGGAGAAGTTGCGCTTCACAGCAGGATACAACTACATGAAGGAGAAAGCCATCCTGCTCACCTCTGACTTCTATCGCAGCAACCTGAACTTCAAACTCAACTATGAGCCCAACAAGAAGACCAAGCTCGAGTTCTCTACCCGTTACTCACGCACCAAGGTGAATGGCGACGGACAGAGCGACGCTACCGGCGACCAGAACTCTGTGCCTTCAGGCTCTTTCGGCCGTATCCGCCATGCTGTGGTACAGTCGCCTCTGACGGGCTCAGGAAGCCTTCTCTTCGATGAGAGCAACATCGATGACGGACTGGAAGACCCAATTACAGCCCTCAACGACAACTACAAGAAACGTGTTCGTGAAAACTTCAACATGAACGGAGCTTTCACATGGAAGATATTGCCTGAGCTTACTTTCCGCACAGACGTAGGTCTCGACATCTACAACAACGACTTCCGTTACTTCTTCGGCTCTACTACCTATGAGTCGCAGAACAACACCCTGGCAGAATACAAGAACATGCCGCTTACTACACGTACCCAGGTGAACCGCCGCACCGTGCGCAACTCCAACACTCTGCAGTACGACTTCTCTAAGATTCTGCCCAAGGCTCACAGCCTGAACCTCATGGTGGGACAGGAGAGCATCGTAAGCCGCGAGACACTGGCAACGACACGCATAGAGGGATTCCCTTCATTCTACGATGCCGACATGGCTTTCCACCTCTCTGCACAGGGCACTCCTACACGTGCCAACGAGTTCTACTATCCCGACGACAAGATGGTGTCGTTCTTCGGACGTGCCAACTACAGTTTCTTGGACCGCTATCTGCTTACCGCCACTCTGCGTGCCGATGGTTCAAGCAAGTTCTCTAAGGACAACCGCTGGGGCTACTTCCCATCAGTGGCAGCCGGATGGCGCATTATCGAGGAGCCTTGGATGAAGTCGACACAAGACTGGCTGAGCAACCTGAAGTTGCGCTTGAGCTACGGTGTGTCGGGTAACAACAACATTCCTTCAGGACAGACCAGCCGTACCTATTCTATCAAGGAGAGCTCTTGGCTGCACCTGCAGAACTCATGGCTCACCACGGGCAACGCAATGAGCAACCCCGACCTGAAGTGGGAAACCACACATTCGCTCAACTTGGGTATTGACTTCGGTTTCTTCAACAACAAGCTCAACGGTTCGTTCGAGGTGTACAAGAACAACGTGAAAGACCTGCTCATGGAGATGCAGATCACAGGTAGCGGCTACAACACACAGTACCAGAACGTGGGCGAGACCAAGAACTCTGGTTTTGAGTTGACATTGAACTACGATGCCATCAACACCAAGAACTACGGTCTGAACTTCTCGTTCACACTCGGTCATAACACCAATGAGGTAGTGAGCCTCGGAAGCATGGACTCATATAGTAAGCCTTCTTACTGGGCAAGTACAGAAATTGGCTCCGATTACTTAGTGAAGCCAGGAAAGCCTGTAGGAACTATCGTCGGCTACAAATTGGCAGGAACAGGACGCTACGAGGTGGACGACTTCGAGGGTTACGATGCTGCCGCAGGACAGTGGAAGTTGAAGGAAGGTGTGGCTGATGCCAGCGGTATTGTGGGCACAGTACGTCCTGGTACCATGAAACTCCTCGACAAGGACGGTTCAGGAACCATCAACGATGACGACAAGTTCGAGATCGGCGACGCCAACGCATGGGCTATAGGTGGATTCTCTATCGGTGCACGTGCCTACGGATTCGACTTCAACGCCGACTTCTCTTACAGCATCGGCAACGATGTTTACAATGCTGACAAGATAGACCAGACCTCTACACGTGGTGGTATCTGGCGCAACCTCAACACCACGATGGCAAGCGGCAAGCGCTGGACCAACGTAGACGAGAACGGCAACTTCATCAACGATGCAGCCAAGCTCGCCGAGATGAACAAGAACACCACTATGTGGTCGCCTTACACAACAAAGGCTGTGCTCACCGACTGGGCTATCGAGGACGGATCATTCCTCCGCCTCTCTACACTTACCTTGGGCTACACACTGCCAAAGACATGGATGCAGAAAATCTATGTTCAGAACCTGCGTCTATACTTTACCGCTTCAAATCTTTTCTGTATCACCGGTTACAGTGGTATGGATCCAGAGGTGGACTGCTGCCGCAACGTGCTGGTTTGTCCAGGCGTAGACTACTCGGCTTATCCAAGAAGCCGCCAGTTCATCTTCGGTCTTAATCTTACATTCTAAAAAAAACACTTAAAGGAAACATCGTTATGAAAATAAAATATGTATTTACAGCCCTGTTGGCTGGCGCTACACTCATGTCGTGCAACGACTATTTGGACGTAGAAAGCGAGTCACAATACAATGACAAGGTGGTGTTCTCTAACACCCCGCTTGCCGAGAATACGGTCATCAGCATCTACAGCTGGTTTGCCGCCACCAATTCTCACCGTGCGCGCTACATGCCTTACTATGGTATGAATACCGATGCCGAGTGCTACTTCGACATGGCGCAGCCTTCGTCGGACAACAAGACCTCGCTCTGCACTTACAGCGCCTTCTCTGCCAACAACTGGATGGCTTCTGGAAAAGACCCTAACGCCTTCACAGGCTTCTTCAACGGCATTGAGGCTGCCAACTGCTGCATCGAGGGAATACGTGCCTATGGCAATCCTGAGAGCAATGCCGACATGGCTTATCTCTTAGGCGAGTCGCTCACCCTGCGTGCGCAGTACTACTATGACCTCATTCGTGCCTGGGGCGACGTGCCTGCCCGATTCACATCGGTGAAGCAGAGCACCATCTACCTACCCAAGTCAGACCGCGACGTCATCTACAAGCAGATTATTGCCGACCTGAAAGAGGCTGCAGGCTATCTGCCATGGCCAGGAAAGGCTGAGCGCACCAAGACGACAGAGCGAGTGAACAAGGCTTTTGCCTTGGGTCTGCGTGCACGCCTCATCCTCATGGCCGAGGGGTACAGCCAGCGTCCTACATCGCTCGACAATCCTACTACTTATGAGGTGCGCCGCAGCAACGATCCTGAACTTACCAGCACAGCCCTGCTGCAGGAGGCTTACGACGACCTGAAACTCGTCATCAGAGAGAGTGGACTCGCACTCGACGCCACTTACGAGCAGTTCTGGAACGACCTCGCTACTGACGTCATCACCATCGAAGGCTCACACAAAGAGTCTATCTTCGAGATTCCATTCAACGACGGACGTGGACGATTCTTCTATCACTTTGGTGTTTACCACAAGTCGAAGAGCCCACACTTGACCAAGACCAACTATGGCGGACAGAACATTCCTGCTCCTACACTCTACTATGAGTACGACAATGCTGACCAGCGCCGCGACGTGAACTGCGTGCCTTACAAGTACGACAACGGCTACACAATGGCCAAGTTGGGTGACAACGATGCTTCTGCTCCAAGTTTCAACTTCGGCAAGTACGACTATGAGCGCATGACACGCCAGGTGACTTCCAACGACGACGGTGTGAACCTGCCCGTGCTCCGCTACGCCGACATCCTGTTGATGGCAGCTGAGATTGCCAACGAGCTGGAAGGTCCTGATGCTGCCAAGCCTTACCTCAAGGAGGTTCGCAACCGCGCCTTTGCCGTAGCCGACCGCCCTGCAAACGTAGAGGCTTATGTCAACGCCATCAGCTCGAAGGCCGACATGCTGAAGGCCATCCAGAAGGAGCGCCTTCTCGAATTCCCTGGCGAGATGCTGCGCAAGCAGGACCTCATTCGCTGGAACTTGCTCGGAACAGCCGTAAGACAGACCGTGACCGACATGAGAGCGCTGCGCGACCGCACAGGCAAGTATGCTGACGTGCCTACAGTGGTTTACACACGCACCAATGCTGCTGGCAAGTTGGAGTACTATGGCTTGGCTAAGGGTGAAACAGCAGCTCCTGCTGGCGAAGGCTGGACACAACTCGACTACGACTTCGTGTCTGCCACAGTGAAGGACAACATGCTGGCCAACTATTTTGCCAACGATCCAGACTCCCGTCAGTACTGGCCTATATTCGACTCAGACATCAACGCGTCGAACAACGCATTGATCAATAACTACGGATATTAAAATAACTGAACTTTTGCATGTGGGGAAGTTAGAGGGAAGTTAAGGGACAAATGTCCTAAGTTTAAACTATAAGACTATTATTTCTTAACTTTCCGAACGACCGACGGGAGTGATAACAGCTTTAGCTTCTATCAATTTCCTCGCTTGCGAAACTTGAATTCAAATAATGAATTAACGGTAGGTTTTTAGTTATATATTAAAACAAAACGCAGGCCTCTCTGCCTCGTGAGAAGTGGAGAGGCTTTTTTCTTAAAATCTACTTTCGCAGGAATTGTTCCAGGGACAACAATTTTGTTCCAGCAACAATATTCTCAATATTTTTCAAACCACTTAAAAACCGGGAAGCCTCATGAAGAAAGCAGTCTTTACTCTTATTTGCAGTCTTGCCTTTGCAGCAGGGGGTATGGCGCAGGATGCTCCGCTCGATGTCTCGAAGCGGGTGGCTGATTATCTGCTGAGCCATCACAACCACAACGTGTCAAAGGCACAGGACGGACACACTCACATCGACAGCTATTATCAGGAATGGAGATACGTGAATGGTGTGCTCGGAGTGGCAATGCTCAATCTTGCCGATGCGGCAGGTGAAAAGAAGTATGAGCAGTTTGTCAAAGAGAACTTTGACTTTTATTTCGAACCAAAAATACAGCGACAACTCAAGAAAGAATACGGATCGGGCGTGCGCGACAATGCGTGGCGCAGATTCTTCTCCATGTCGAGCCTTGACGACTGCGGAGCTATGGGCGCTGCCCTCTCCGAACTGGCACGACGATACAAAGACCAACGTTACGAGAATAATCTCGACAAGATAAGCCATTACATTCTTACTCAGCAGGAGCGTATTCCCGAAACAGGCATTTACTGCCGGGGAAGGGTGGGAGAGCGAACTCTCTGGCTCGACGACCTGTATATGTGTACTTCTTTCCTGGCTCATCAGGGAAGTCGCAAGGGCGCATCGTCCGACTTGTTGCAGAGAGCGGCAGAACAGGTATTGCTCTTCGACAGTCTGCTCTTCGACAACGACAAGCACCTCTATTGGCATTGTTTCTATTATGACACGACCCATGCCCACGGCACCGCCCACTGGGGAAGAGCCAACGGATGGGCGTTTCTGGCACAGGCTCTCGTGCTCGACAGATTGCCCGAAGAGCATCCTCTGCGAGACAGATTGCTGCAGCTGTTCCGAAAAAGAGTGGAAAACATCATCGCCTATCAGGACGCACAGGGCATGTGGCACCAGTTGCTCGACAAGCCTGACTCTTATCCCGAAACTTCCTGCACAGCCATGTTTGTCGCAGCCATTGCGCATGGTGTGAACAAGGGCTGGCTCGACAGCTCGTTCGCCTCTGTGGCGCTGCAGGGATGGAAGGCTGTCTGCAGTCAGATAACCCCTGAAGGACAGGTGAAGAATGTGTGCATGGGAACAGGCATCAGCCGCGACTTGCCTTTCTATTACAATCGACCGGCTCCGCTCAACGATGCCCACGGACTGGGAGCCGTGGTGCAGGCAGGAATAGAAATCAATAACGTAACAACAAAAACAACAGAATAGATATGAAAAACTTAAAGCTAAAACTCACATTCCTGTCGCTGTGCGCCTTTGCTACAGCGGCTCATGCACAGCAAGTGAAAGGAAACAGCGTGCTCTACACATCGTCTCAAGGCAACATGCGCATCGAGATGTGTTCGGAAAGCATGTTCCGTGTAACCAAGGTGCCTGCACAGCAGATGCCTGATAATGAGAAGTGGATGGTGGTCAACTACAACTTCCCACAGGTGAATTTCAGCGTGGACGGCAAACAGATAAAGACCAGTAAGCTGCAGGTAAGCATTCAGGAAGCTCCCTGGCGCATACAGGTGGCTGATGCTTCGGGTAAGGTGCTCTACGAGGAGTTGACATCGGGCTGCAAGGACAGCATATATAATGAGGTGAAGATGAATCCCGACGAGCACTTCTTCGGCTTCGGTGAGCGCATGGACCGCATCGACCAGCGTGGACAGCGTGTTCACCTCAATGTGGAACTGGGACGGGGCTCAAAGCCTGCTGTAGGCGGCAAGGACATTCTGAGAGCCAACTACTGTCCTGTGCCTTTGATGCTCAGCAACAAGGGCTACGCCGTGTTCTTCCATACTGCTGTGCCCAACGACTGGGACATGGGATGGACCAACAACGACAAGTACAGTTTCTCGGCACCTGGTGGCGACAACGACTATTATTTCATCTATGGCGAACAGTTGGAAGCTCTGATTCACAGCTATCAGCAACTCACGGGCGTGGCGCCTCTTATGCCACGTGCTGCCTATGGTCTGCACATCGGCTCGTACAGCGGTGGAACATGGCATCATGAGAGCAAGGCCAACGATACGTATGTGGTCAATCTCATCGACCGCCTGCGTCAGGAAAAGATTCCGTTCGACATGATGTGGCTCGACTCTACCTGGCGCCATTTTGCCAAGTTGGGCAACGGAGGCTGTACCTTCGAGTTCCAGGATCAGTTTAAAGACCCAAAGGGCATGATCGACCATGCCTATAAGAATCATGTGGCAATGTTTGGTCTGCACATTCGTTCACTGGTCGACAACGGCAAGCGCAACAATCTGCTCACCACAGCACAGAAGAAGGGACTCACCATTCAGGACGGTGGAACCAACGCCATCATCAACTTCTTCGACGACAAGGCTGTGGACTGGTGGTGGAAGAATGCAGCCAAGAAAGTGACCGACCTGGGAGCCAAGTTCTTCAAGACTGATGTGGGAAGCGCTCTGAACTACAACAATCCAAACATCGAGCAGAAGGCTGCCCACAACCTCTTCCCTATAGCCTATGCCAAGGCACCTTATGAGAACTTTGCCAAGCTCAACGGACAGCGTGGCTTCGACCACACACGCGAGGGCTATGCAGGTATTCAGCGCTATCCTTTCATCTGGGCTGGCGATTGGGGCTCGGAGTGGCAGTGGTTTGAACCTATCATCCGTGGCGGTATTAATATAGGACTCTCTGGTGTCGGCTATTGGAGCCACTGTATGGGTGGATTCGAGCAGTATTCTGCCTACGACACCGACCTCTATCTGCGCTGGGTGCAGATGGGAATGTTCTCGCCTGTGTCCATCCTCTTCGGTATGGATCATCCTCGTTATCATGCGCCATGGACTTATGGCGAGGAAGCACAGAAAATATTCATCCAGTACGACTCGCTGCGTTATGCGCTCCTGCCTTACATCTACACCAGCGCCTGGGATATGTACAAGACCAGCCGTCCGCTGATGACACCTTTGTTCTACGATCATCTGCAGGATGTCAATACCTATCAGATTTCAGACCAGTATATGTTTGGCCGCGACATGATGGTGTGTCCTGTAACAGTGAAGAATGCACTCTCGCGTCCTGTTTACTTCCCCGGTGGCGACTGGCTCGACTTCTGGACAGGTGAGCGCATCAGCGGACGCCAGTACAAGTCGTTCCTCACACCTATCGAGATCATGCCTATCTTCCTGCGCCGTGGAGCCATCATTCCCCGTCAGGAAGCCATGCAGTACGTGGACGAGCGCCCCAACACCAACATCTCGCTGCTCATCTATCCTTCCGAGCATTCGGTGTATGAAATGTACGAGGACGACGGCAAATCGCTCGATTATCAGAAGGGAGTTTATGCCGTCACCAAGATGGAGAGCCGACTGGTACAGAACGAGTGGATACTCAACATCACGACTCCTAAGGGCGACTACAAGCCTGTTTCGCACTACTACAGCGTAAGTGTTTACCTTGACAAGAAGCCTAAACTCGTTACTGTAGCCGGCAAGTTTGTCGATGGATGGAAGTACGACGAGAAGTTGCGCTTACTTACCTTCGATGCAGGCGAGGGCGATATGGAAGTGGTTGTCAAGATGTAAAATCAAGACTTTTGGGGTTGAATACTTTGCCATGAAGCATATGGCTTTAACTTCTCCAACTTCTCTAACTTCTTCATTTGCATTTATAAAGATATTACTATGTATAGAAACAGATTCTTCTTATCGGTTGCCGCCGTGCTTGCAGGTACGGTGGCAATGGCTCAGGGCTCTTACAAGGCTCTGAAGTTCAAGACAGCCACCTCGCTCTACAACTACGAGATGCTGCCAGTACACGCTCAGAACTATGAGCGCCAGCAGGCTTTCGAAAAGGCTTGCCAGTCGAAGGAAGCCATGCAGCAATACGTGAGCCAGTTGCGCAGTCGTTTTAGTCAGTTGGCTGGCGAAATGCCACAGCGTGGCAAACTCAATGCCAAGGTAGTGGGCTCGTTGAAGGGCAACGGCTTTATAGTCGAGAAGATTGTCTTTCAGAGCACGCCAGGCCGTTACGTCACAGCCCATCTTTATCTGCCCGAGAAGGTGCAGGGCAAGATTCCTGCCTGTATCGAGATGTGCGGACATGGACTCGACGGAAAGGGCACGGGTTCGGGAAGTGCTGAGCAGTTGGCTGTCAATGGTATTGCTTCCATGGTGGTCGACCCCTTCTCACAGGGTGAGCGCCAGCAAACCATCGATGCACAGGGCAAGAATCTTACCCGTGGCGTAACTACCGAGCATACACTCATTGCTCCGGGCTTCATCCTCCTTGGCAGCAGCCTTGCCGCACAGGAGTTTTTCGACAACAGCCGCGCCATCGACTATCTGCTCAGTCGTAAGGACATTGATGGCGACAAGATTGGTTGTTATGGCTTCTCGGGAGGCGGCACGCAGTCGTCTTATCTGGCTGCTCTCGACGACAGAGTGAAGGCAAGTTGTGTGGGATTGTTCTTCTCGTCGCGCGAAAGAACCCTGGAAACTCAAGGCCCAAGCGACGGATGTCAGTGGATTCCAGGCGAAGGACGCGAGCACATCGAGATAGCCGACATGGCGATGATGAATGCGCCAAAGCCTTTCCTGATTCTTGACGGACGTTTCGACTTCGTTGACCATTGGGGAGCCTTGCGTGGCTATGAAGAGGTGAATCGTTGCTACAGTCTGCTGGGAGCGCCCGACGCTGCAGAACAGTTTTATTACGACGACGGACACGCCATTCCCAAGCCCAGTCAGGACAAGATGGTAAGCTTCTTCCGCAAGGCTCTCTTGGGCGACGCACAGGGCGAGGTGAAGCCTTATACTTACTGGCGTAGTGACGACATGCGTTGCACCAAGACAGGACAGGTAAACTTGGAATACAAGGATGCGCTCAGCTCCATGCAGGAGTGTGAGGCACAGATGGACAGGCTGTCAGCCCAGCGCCAGGCTTTCTGTTCGCAGTCGACCGACAAGGTGAAGGATGGCATTCTAAAGCTGTTGGGACTTCCTGGACTGAACGACCATTGGAATGCTATTGAGACTCGCCACGAATCGCAGCGCGACGTGGAGGAATATCGTTATCAGCTCGATTGCGAAGGTCAGTATCCTGTTCCTGTCATCGTCAGGATTCCGTCGGTTGCCAATCAGCAGTCGAAGGTTTGCATCCATCTTGCAGATGCAGGAAAGGCAAGTCTGCTGATAGAGACCGATCGTCGTGATGTATTCTCCGACGGCACGATTCATGTTTACGCCGATCTGCGAGGTTTTGGTGAGACGAGCGACATTTTCGAGTACAACCTTTCCAAGTATTGGAATACTCAGTATCGTTCTGCTGTAACTGCCCTTCATGCAGGCAAACCGCTCATAGGTCAGCGTGTGCAGGATTTGCGCACCATTCTCAACTTCTGTTCTGCTGACGAAAAGTTGAAGGGCCGCCAGATTACAGTCAAGGCTGACGGAATGAACGCAGTCGTAGTGATGCACGCTGCTGTGCTCGACGAGCGATTGGCTGGCGCCACACTCACCCGCACATTGAAGACCTGGCGCAATTACATTCAGCACCCCGTGCAGCACGACATGATGTCGAACGTCATTCCTGGTGTCTTGCGCTGTTACGACATTCCCGATCTTCTTTCGTTGGCAAAGGGAAGGGTCGTTATCCAGGACTAAACGCAGTATCAAGACTCCTGTTATCGACGTAAGGAATTTAGAAGCCATCCTCGCCCGACAAGTGCTCGTGGAATGGCAGCTGAAAAGAGACCAACAGCCTGGGAGAGGAAAGCTGACTAAGGGCTGAAAAGCGTCTCAGTTTCAGTTGTCTCAGTTATTTTTAAGAGGGGTTCCAACTTCCGTTTTTTTGTTCTTTTTTCTTTACTATATTATTATATAACTATTTAATATATATATAGTTATAATATATATATAATATAATAAAAATTGAAAAAATGAAAACACACAACCCTCTTAAAAATAACTGAGACAACTGAAACTGAGACGGCAGACCATTTAGCTTCTTCTCTAAAAGGCTAATAATCAGTTGTTTACCAAGAAACGAAAAGGTAAATATGAAGTATGACATCTCAAAAAAGACCGCTCCAAAGGTGCTAAAACAGGAAAATATGAACGAAAATAGTACCATTTTTACTCTCACAGGCATCAAAATCCATGCACGAACCTATCGTTCCGATGATTTTCCCTGTTCTCGGAGCGCACGTAAGTAGAGCCAAATTCATGTATCCTGACCTCATTTGGTAGGAATTATGCGGCATGAAGGGCAATCTCCCATCACACTCTTGCCTATTTGAGATGTCGTAACGATGCTTTGCGACGCAAAAAGGCGTCAAAAATCATTTTCCCTCAGTTGGAGGCAGTAAACTGTCCAACTGGGAATTTTCTTTCAAATATTTTAGTACGCATTTCATTTGTTTTCCAAATTATTTTTTTATCTTTGCATAAGATAAGCTGCACTCGGCAATTTGAAAGCAAGCTTTCATTGCGCTCATTTGCATTATCTTTGCAAAAGATAAGCAGCATCTTTGCAAAACATTCAACACTTAAAAACTCAATAACAATGAAACATTTGGATTTTTCACTCTTCACATTTTTTGCCTTGCTGATATTCTCTCAGCCATCTTTCGCCCAGAAACCGAATGCGAAACAACTGCCTGTGCGAGAGAATTACGAGTGGCAAGGTGAGTTGCCCGTTTACGTCGAACAACTCAAACAGGAACTTACATACCCTATGGCATGGGGTAACAGTCCTATCAAAAACTTTGCAAAATGGAAGAAGGCTGCCCGTCAGAAGATATTTGAATGTATGATGGCACCACCTCGCCGAGCCAAGTCGTGGGACATGAAGGTGATAGCCGAAGAACAACGAGATGGTTATCGTGCACAGAAAATCAGCTTCTGTGTCAACGCCTATGCCCGCATCACAGCCTATCTTCTTATACCCGACGGCAAGGGACCTTTCCCTGCCATCAATGCCCTCCATGACCATGGAGCCCACCTCTACATCGGCAAGGAGAAGATGATACGTCCCTTTGATGTCGACACCGCCGTTGTCGCCGACGCTGATGCATGGGCAAAGAAGTTGTACGAAGGTCAGTATCTTGGCGACTATCTTGCCCGTCACGGCTATGTAGTCTTCTCTGCCGACGCACCTCTTTGGGGCGAGCGTAGCCGTAAGGAAGGTATCGACCGCAACAAGTATGATATTATCGCCGGCAACATGATGATGCTTGGACGCGACCTTTCTGCCTTTATGACCTACGACGATATGGCTGGAACCGATTTCCTGTCTACTCTCCCTATGGTCGATAAGGACAGGATAGGATGTGTGGGATGTTCTATGGGCGCATACCGTTCCTGGATGCTTGCTGCCCTCTCCGACAAGATCAAGGCGAGTGCCAATATCTGCTGGATGATCACTACCGACGATCAGCTTACCCTGCGTTATGGACGAAAGGAGAACGGAGGTTTTGCCAACTGCATTCCTGCACTCCGTCAGTACCTTGACTATCCTCACATCGCCTCCTTGGCTTGTCCACATCCTTCTCTCTTTATTAGTGGCACCCTTGACCATCTTTTCCCCGTCCCCGGAGTCAAGAAGGCTTTTGCGCAGATGCATGCTGTATGGAACAGCCAACATGCAGACTCTCTCCTTACCACCGAACTTTGGGACGTGCCTCATTCCTGCGGACTTCGCATACAGCAGAAGATTCTCCAATTCCTTGACCAAAACCTTTGATGAAGGAATGAAAGGGGCTTCCTGTAAATGAGCACGCCAAGTGTCTCCTATAAGCAGCACGCCCTGAAAGGGCAGAAGCTCTTAGCCCAGGGCGTGCTGCGTAATTCCATCCGTACAGGTCGAAGTTTTTCGGATGAAGCGAAGAAGGCTTTCAAATTTCTCAATATTGAAATTTGAAAGCCTTCTTTTTCTTCTTAAACAATTTCGGTTGCAGCCAATATCCCAATTTGGTACACAGAATTCCGATGCAGGCTCCCGCCACGACATCGTTCAGATAATGCCGGTTGTTGTAGACTCGCAGATAGCCTGTCAGCGCAGCCATGGCGTAGCCCGAATATCCTATCCATGGCGACACGTCCTTATATTCTTGATACAGCATCTCTGCACCCATGAATGCCCTCGCCGTATGACCCGATGGAAATGACCTGCAGTCTCTGCCGTCGGGTCTTTCCTCGTTTACAGCCGCCTTCATGCCGAACGTAATGAGTCCCAATGAAGCGTACGACAGCGCTATGATGCCCAGGCGTTCTTTAGGTTCGTTTTTCCCCTTTACGCCTGCTAACCTCAAGCCCCAGACCGTCGCCATGGGTGCAAACTGCAATACTTCGTCAGCCCTCAGATGATGCCTTCCCTCAGCCGACAGCGCTTTCTGAACCTCGCGCTTCTGTTGCGCAAACCAACCATGGTTCTGAACATACAGCGCAGCCAGTCCTGTTATGACTACAGGTACCAGTACGTCCTTCGGTCGCAGCACGGGTTTGCAGTCTGCCGTCATCATGGGGGTGGGCAATGGGCTTGTTGCGGCTACAATAGAGTCGGTCTGTACTGTTTCCGTTGTTTCCAACGAGTCCACCGACACCATGGCAGAATCCTGCGCCCACAGCACAGAGTTGCAACAGCACCAGCAAACAAGTCCCAGCAGAACCCTCCGTCGTAGGCACGAAGGCAAAAGAACTGATAAATCCATCATCATCTTGAATGTATAAAAAGTCTATTTTGTGTGCAAAAGTACGAAAACTTTTTGATTATCAAGAACTTTTTACTAACTTTGCACCCGAATTTAGACAAGTATCAGGCAGCCTGTCGCCTATTAGAGTAGGACAGGACAGCCTTGTCGCAAGCGTTTTCGGAAGGATATTGCACCCTATTAATGGCTGGGAGGGTGAATTCAGCCTTCTGCATTGAATACATTAATAAGGTAAAAAAGATTTGAAAACATTTTTAGAATTAGGCGTCAGCGAGGACATTCGCCGCGCTATTGAGGAGCTTGGATTCGAGAATCCAATGCCCGTACAAGAAGAAGTAATCCCCTATCTTTTAGGTAACAAAAACGACGTTATCGCCCTGGCACAGACGGGTACAGGTAAGACTGCATCCTATGGCATTCCTGTCATTCAGAAGACCGATGCTCAGGACAAGCAGACACAGGCCATTATCCTGAGTCCTACCCGTGAGCTTTGTCTCCAGATAGCCGATGACCTCAACAGTTTCGCCAAGTACATCGACGGACTCCACATTGCTGCAGTCTATGGCGGAACCGATATAGGCAGTCAGATACGCACCCTCAAGCATGGTGTACAGATCATCGTAGCCACACCTGGTCGTCTTCTCGACCTCATCAATCGTGGCGTGGCTCAGTTGGAGCATGTGAACAATGTTGTATTGGATGAGGCTGACGAGATGCTCAATATGGGTTTCTCCGAGAGCATCAATGCCATCTTCGAGAATGTACCAGCGGATAGAAATACACTTCTCTTCTCTGCTACTATGAGCAAGGAGATAGAGAAGATAGCGCTCCACTATCTCCACGACCATAAGGAGATAGTTGTAGGCTCACGCAACGAGGGTGCCGAGCACGTCAATCACATCTACTATCTGGTGAACGCCAAGGACAAGTATCTTGCCCTGAAGCGTGTCGTAGACTTCTATCCCCGTATCTTCGCCATTATCTTCTGTCGCACCAAGTTGGAGACACAGGATATTGCCGACAAACTCATCCGCGATGGTTATAATGCAGAGGCTCTTCATGGTGACTTGAGTCAGCAGCAGCGCGACCTCACCATGCAGAAGTTCCGTAATCACAATGTGCAGTTCCTTGTGGCCACCGATGTTGCTGCCCGAGGACTTGATGTCGACGACCTTACTCACGTCATCAACTATGGACTCCCCGACGATATTGCCAGCTACACCCATCGTAGTGGACGAACAGGTCGTGCCGGAAAGAAGGGTACCTCGATCTCTATCATCCACACCCGCGAGAAGTTTAAGGTGAGACAGATAGAGAAACAGATAGGCAAAGATTTTATTGACGGCACCCTTCCTACTCCCGAGGAGATTTGTAAGAAACAGCTCTTCAAGACTATGGACGACATCATGAAGACCGATGTTGACGAGGATCAGATAGAGCCTTATATGGCAGAGATCAACCGCCAGTTCGACTACATCGACAAGGAAGACATCATCAAGAAGATGGTTACCATCACCTTTGGTAAGTTCCTCGACTATTATAAGAACGCTCCTGAGATAGTCAAGCCCGAAACCGGCAAGGGCTCTCGTGGCTCTCGTGGTGAGGGTAGAGGCTCAGAGGGTCGTGGAAAGGTGTCTAACGGTCGCCGCAAGCACGAGGCAGAGGCTGGATACAAGCGTCTCTTCATCAATCTGGGCAAGGCGGACGGCTTCTATCCTGGCGAGATTATGCAGTATCTCAACAAGCATGTGAAGGGTCGCCAGGAGGTGGGACACATTGATTTGCTCTCTAAGTTTGCCTACATCGAGGTTCCCGAGGAGGATGCTAAGCGTGTGATGAAAGCTCTTAATGGTACAGAGTACAAGGGCCGCACCGTTCGTTGCAACGATGCCGACGAAGAGGGTCATGGACGTAGTGCCCGTGGCAGTCGTAGCGAGAGCCGTGAGAGCCGCAAGGGCGGCAAGGGCAGCGAGAGCAGAGGCAAGGGGAAAGGCAGTCGTGCAGAGAGTCGTAGCCGCAAGCCTCGCAGAGAAGAGGAGACGGGCGACTGGCGTCAGTTCTTCCAGCACAACGACAACGTTAAGTTCAAGGGCGAGGAACCCAACTTCGAGGAAGAAGGCTGGGCACGCCGCCGTCCTAAGAAGAAGTAGTCGCCTTAGCGACAGAACTCGCATGTAAAAGTACTGAATTTTAGCCTTTTTCTATATTGGAAAGGGCTAAAATTGCAGTCATAATCCTTCTGTATAAATATTCATTGCCTAACAGGACTTAACTGTGAAAAAATAATTTCCCAGTTGGGAAAAATTTTTTTTCCAGTTAGGCAGATTCCTTTTCCCAGTTGGTGCGTGTTTTTTTGGTGATTATGGAATAAATATACGGTATAATTATTCTCTTATTTTCTCAATTTTCACAAGTGGTTCAAGCACGCCCTGAAGGGGCTAAGAGCTTCTGCCCTTCAGGGCGTGTGGTGCTTACTTGCGAAAGTTCTGTAATTTAATTCTATGTTGTTTCGCCAACTGAGGAAACGAAAATGCGCCAACTGAGGAAATAAAAATGCGCCAACTGAGGAAATAAAAATGCGCCAACTGAGGAAATTTAAAAATAATATTGTATCTTTGCACCTGTAAATCAGTTTATTTAGGATATGGAATATAAACATAGAATAGCAGACAAACTGCTTGCAAAAAAAATAGAAAGTAAAGGCGCCATCCTTATAGAAGGTCCAAAATGGTGTGGTAAGACAACTACAGCTGAGCAACAAGCTGCCAGTATCTTGTATATGGATAATCCTGCTTCACTGGAAACGAACCTACAGATGGCGGAGATAGACCCTTCTGTACTCCTCGAAGGAAAGGCTCCGCGACTTGTGGATGAGTGGCAATTGGCTCCAAAGCTTTGGGATGCAATCCGATTTGAGGTTGACCATCGCCGTGAAGTGGGGCAATTTATATTAACTGGGTCTGCTGTTCCTGCAGATGAGAAAGATATGCATCATTCTGGCACGGGAAGGTTTAGTTGGCTCACGATGCGCCCAATGAGCTTATATGAATCTGGAGAATCGAATGGAAAGGTGAGTTTGGCTTCTTTGTTTGAAACGCCAAGCAAGATAGTTGCGACTAATCAGTTGAAAATAGAAGACTTAGCCTATTTGATATGTCGTGGAGGGTGGCCTTTTGCTTGTAATTTGCAAGGAGATGCTGCGTTGAGTCAGGCTTTTGACTATGTGGATGCTGTCATTAAAAAAGATGTCGCAAGGGTAGATGGGGTAAATCGCAATACCACCACAATAAGGTTGCTGTTGCGCTCTTACGCTCGTAACCAAGCTTCACAAGCGACAATAGGAACCATAGTGGCTGATATGATGACAAATGATGAAAATGAAATTAGTGTGAAGACAGCAGGAAATTACCTGGAGGCTTTGCGTAAGATTTTTGTCATCGAAGATTCTGTGGCTTGGAATCCTAACTTGCGCTCTAAAACAGCTATTAGAACAGCAAACACTCGTTATTTCATAGATCCATCAATAGGCACTGCGGTGCTTGGACTTGGTCCAAAAGATTTGATTAACGATCTCAATACCATGGGACTCTTCTTTGAGACACTTTGTGTTAGAGACTTGCGAGTATTTGCTGAGGTTTTAGATGGTGAGGTTTATCATTATCGTGATAAGAATGGCTTGGAGTGTGATGCAGTGATACATTTACGGAATGGTAAGTATGGCTTGGTTGAAATCAAGTTAGGAGGTGATAAGCTTATCAACGAAGGTGCGGAGAATCTATTGAATTTAGCTGGTAAAATCAATACAGAGAAGATGAACGACCCTTCTTTTATGATGGTACTTACAGGTACAGGTGATTTCGCTTATCGACGTAAAGATGGTGTTTACGTTGTTCCTATAGGATGCTTGAGAGATTAAATGCCAACAATATAAGCTGTAAAGAATATGGTTTTAAACCAACCATTTAAATAGATAAGCGATGACAGGAAAGATTGGAAGAAAGAAGGTGTTGAAGTTTCGCGACTTCCCAGCACGTTACCATGATGATGTGTTCTTCGTGGAGCATGGGTATGATGAAGAGTTGAACCTTTCCATCATCAACCATCTTGTGGATATACAAAAGTTATTTGACGGAAAGTCGATACATTTTAATTACTTTCCATTTTTAGGTTCGCATATTAATAAGGTTGCCCTGTATAGTTATCCAACGCTGAATCAAGGAGACTTGAGTTTTTCTGTTTCCTCCGATTTGCTGTTGCCTCTATTGGTAGAAGATAAGGATAGAGAGAAGTTCCGTCCAAGCATCTTGCAGTTAGATCATGAGGAAAATGGCGTATATTATGTCAATGCCTATTCTTTGACAATAGAGCGTGATGAGGATTTTATGCCCTTGATGCAAGTGGTGTATGATAAGTTGTTGAATTACAAAGTATTGTACAGCTCTATAGGTAAGAGTCCTTACAATCCTTTTGATCCGACACCTTTAACAGCCGACGATACTTTCAGTTATGATATTCGTCAGAAAATGAAAGAGGTCTATAAGCAAGTACAGGACTTGCGCCTTAGTGGTGTAAGCGATTGGGTGTTGAAGCAATATTTCTTTCCACCAAAGGAGTTGAGCCGAATGGTTATCACGGAGAACTACGACATCGTTTTGCCCGATTATCATGATATGGTTATCAAGATGGAGCCATTGGTAAAGGCGGTGTATATCCTCTTCTTGCGCCATGAGAAAGGCATTCTCTTCAAGTGTTTGTCTGATTATCGAGAAGAGCTATACAACATTTATGTGGATATTCGTAGAAAATCGAATACTGGCGCACATCTCTGCGACGAGAAGATTCGCCAGAGCATTGAAGCCTTGACGAATCCGCTGTCTAATTCCATCAATGAGAAATGTGCTCGTATTCGCCAAGTTTTCACCCTGCAATTTGATGAAAGTTTAGCCAAGAGTTATGCGATTGATGGTTTGTGGGGAGAGCCTAAGAAAATAGCACTTGATAGAAAACTGGTGGAGTGGAAGTGATGTTTCTTATACATGTTTCCTATATAATAGGTAAATTCCGATGGCAACTCAGACGCTCGGTTCGAGGTTAGGGTTGCCTTTTTTCTTCAAGTTCTTCTGGTGTTTTCTTTTCTGAACATAATACGACAATGAGACCAATAATCACGTTGATAAGTGAAATACCAAAGGCCCATCCGAAACCAATCTTTCTGTTTCTTCCGAGGCAACCTACGCCGTATGCCAATGCAACAGCAATTACTATAAAAAAGAGTCTGTCCATATTTTACTTTATTTGTTTATTTTTGAATTTTGTCGCAAATATAGTGAAAGGTTTGGGTTGGGACAAGTGTGTTTGCTCCACAAGCCTTGTGGAGGTATGATTTTTCCTAATAATGACATCTGTTTACAGGAAAAGAACTAACTTTGCTATCTCATAAGTATTATTTTTTAAATGTTATAGCTATGATAATTCCTTTTATATCAGTATTGGCAGGCATCAGTTTGATGTACTACATTCGGCAGAGAAAGGCAGAGAAAGAGATGGATGAGATAGTAAGTTCCCTTCCTTCTGTTAATAAAGAACATTCATCATTGGGCGCAAGGGACTTGTGCTTGGAATTGCTTCATCAGCTAAATTGTGAGGTGGAGCAGGAGGGTGATGATATATACTTCACCTATCAGAATGAACATTTTATGATAGAGGCTTCGAATGAGTGCCATTTTATTGTAGTTTGGGACCTTTGTTGGTACATGAAAAGTTTGGAAAATCAAGAGGAGGTTGAACAGGTGAAAGAAGTTGTCAATCGTGTAAACAGTATAAACTGTAATATAGTCCTCTATTATGAGGATAGAGAGGCTAATACTTTGAATGTAGTATCTAAGTCTTATCATTTGTTAACACCAGATATTCCAAATCCCAAGGCTTATTTGTCTGTAATCTTTTCAAATTTCTTTGAGACAAAACAATGCTTTAGGAAAGAATTGGATTGTGACTAAGTGACGGTAAAAAGCCACATCATTTATGAACTTCAAAATCAAACCAGTTTCCTCTAAGGGGGAAGTGCTCTATAGGGAATATTCCTGCTCAGAAACGGCATTTGAAAATTGGGGACAAAAGAATTTTGATTTGAGATAATAATGAAGGCGTAAATTAGCAATTGATATCAAATAAGGCGAAAAGTTGAGTGAAGCTTTTGGCGTTTTAATTATCTTTTGTAACTTTGAGGGCGAAAATAACTGACAAGGTAAGCCTATGCAATATCCATTAATATCAGAATATGTGAGAGCCATACAAGATGCAAGTAGCAATCTTGATAAATTGGCTCATTTGGTACCAGTGCAAGATGATCATGGTGAGCCATATCGTAGCAGTGGTGCCTTTGCCGTCGTGTTCAAAATGAAAGATGAACAGACAGGGAAATGCTATGCCTTAAAGTGCTTTACTGAAGAGCAAGAAGGTAGAGCCGAGGCTTATCGCCAGATTGCCGATGAGTTGGAGTTCGTGGATTTCTCCTATATTACTTCCGTGAAGTACTTAGACAAAGAAATCTTCGTAGATAGCAGTTGTGAGGAAGACGAATTTCCTGTTCTTCTGATGGATTGGATTGATGGTGAAACGATGGAAAGTTACATTGCCGAAAACTATCAGAACAATTATGCTATGGCTATGCTTTGCTATCGCTTCTGTAAAATGGCAGCATGGCTTCGCTCTCAGCCTTTTGCTCATGGTGATATTAAGCCAGACAACATCATGGTTCGTCCTGATGGAAATCTGACATTGATAGATTATGATGGTATGTTTGTTCCTGCGATGAAAGGACAGAAATCTCCTACAATTGGTACTAAGGACTTTTCTCATCCTTTGAGAACTGTCGATGATTTTGATGAAACCATTGACGACTTTGCTTTGGCAAGTGTTGCTTTGTCATTAAAGGCTATTTCTTTGGAACCTTCTTTGCTTGATGATTATGGTGCAGCGGATAGGTTACTCTTCTCTGCTGAGGATTATCGTGACTTGAGTAAAAGTAAAGTACTGGCTGCTTTGCATGAATTGATGAATGATGAAGAGGTAAATATGTTTCTTTCAATGTTTTTGCTGGCTAATGCAAAGAAAAATCTTGGATTGTGTTCCTTTAGGTTGTTTAATTTGTATAAGCCAAATAATGATATACAAGAACTATCGTTAATGAAAGGTAGATGTAATGATGAACAAATAAGAAAAAAAATTGAGTCTATAACTTCATTAACAGATGAAGATAGAAAAAAAAGTGTTGTATTATTTAATGTTGCATATAGTGCAGATGGGAAAAAACTTGTGTCTGCTCGTTGTGATTGGGGAATAGAATTCAATATTAGTAATTTCGTGGTTGATGCAGGAGTTGAGATTATTTGCGATGGCGCATTTGATGGGTGCTATAGTTTGACTCAAGTGAAATTACCTGCTGGTCTAAAATATATAGGTGCTAATGCTTTTAGAAATTGTAGTTTGACGGAAGTTCTAATGCCTAATACAGTTTTAGGCATTGGCTCTAAAGCGTTTAATAGCTGTACTGATCTTCAAAATATTTCGATTTCAGATAATTTAGTTTATTTGGGAACAGGTGTTTTTGATAATTGTCGAAGGTTGGAAAAATTAGTTTTGCCGAAATCGCTTTCTGTAATTAGTGGTAATCCGTTCTTTAATTGGCATGGTAATTTACAAATTGTTTCTGATAGTTTTGTTTATGAACAATCTATTCTCTATGATATCTCAAAAACTAAAATATTAGCATGTCTATCTACAGAAAAGAGCATCAAAATTCCTTCTTCAGTATCAGTAATTGGCGATTTTGCTTTTTGTGGTTGCAGTTTTGAAACAGTTTCGATGCCAACGAGTATAGAGTATGTAGGGAAATGTGCATTTTTAAATCGTTATGAAGATGATTTGGAAACTACCAATTATTGTTGGGAAGGTCCTTATTATGGACATTCATGTCTCAAGGCTGTACGATTGTCACCAAAAATGAAATTAATAGAAGATAGACTATTTTTGGGATGTTTAAACTTAATGACAGTATACATTCCATATGGTATAGAATCTATAGGAATAAGTGCTTTTGAGGATTGTGAAAAACTGAGTGAAATTATAATACCTGCAAGTGTTAAAGTTATAAAGAAAAATGCTTTTTATGGATGTAAAAGACTGACTAAAGTAGTAATTTCCGAGGGCATAGAATGCATAGAAGAGTCGGCATTTTCTTGGAGTGCCCTTGAAAATATCAAATTACCAAAATCATTGAAAAATGTAGGTAAAGGTGTATTTGAAAATTGTAAAAATTTAAATAGTTTAACTCGAAAAGTTATAATGGATAAGTTTGGAAAAAGTACTCTTGAGAGTCCAATTACTCCAGAACCGTTTCCTTTCCCATAGAATAAACTTCAAATAAGTATACGTTTAGTTTGCCTTATATTGTAATAAAATAACTGTAAAATGAAGATATTGTATATAATTGGAAATGGTTTTGATATCTGTCATGGTATAAATAGTAAATATTCTGATTATCATGAGTGGTTAGTGAAAAATGATAATAGTATATATGAAAAATTATGTGCTATATATGATACTTATGGCTATGAATGGTGGAATAATTTTGAACAGAGTTTGTCAAAAGTTAGCTTTGATTATATTAATAAGACATCAAGCGAAAATGCCCCTGTTTATGGTAGTGATGATTTTAATGATGCTGATAATCATAGAGCTTCTGTTCAAGTAGAGCTAGATATGCAGAATCTTTTAGATTCAATTAAATTGTCGATGGAAAGTTGGATAAATGGTCTTAATAAAGCAAATAAAGAAAAACTACGAATAGAAGGTAAAGATCATAGTTTTTTCATTACCTTTAATTATACAAAGACGCTTGAAGAGGTGTATAACATACCTAAGGGCCAAATTTGCCATATTCATGGCTGTATTAATGAAAGCGATTTAATTGTTGGGCATGGTAAAACTTCTGAAGAAATTTATAATACGTTGAAAGGAAGGGAAAAGTTACCTCCAAAAGGTTTAACTGATGCAGTGTTAGAAGAGTGGATGGATTGTTTTACAGATGATTCGACAATACAAAATGTTATAGAAGCATCTTCTGCTTATGCAGGGAAAATGAGGAAAAAAGTTGAGGATATAATAGTCCTACATCATAAAATGTTTGAAACTTTTAAAAATGTAGAGAAAATTTATATTCTTGGTTTCTCTTTTTCTCCCATAGATTTACCTTATATGGAGGAAATTCTGAAATATATAAATAAGGATAGAGTTATTTGGGCGGTAAGTTCTTATAGCAGTCATGACAATAGAGCTATTAGCGATTTTATAAACAAATATTCTTTAGATAATAGACTTTGGAGGATCATAAAAATGGAAACTCTAAATGAATGTAAGGAACTGAAAATTGACTTAAAAATGTAAATTATGCAATATCCGTTAATTTCAGAATATATTAGAGCCATACAAGATGCAAGTAGTAATCTTGATAAATTGGCTCATTTGGTACCAGTGCTCGATGATCATGGTGAGCCATATCGTAGCAGTGGTGCCTTTGCCGTCGTGTTCAAAATGAAAGATGAACAGACAGGGAAATGCTATGCCTTAAAGTGCTTTACTGAAGAGCAAGAAGGTAGAGCCGAGGCTTATCGCCAGATTGCCGATGAGTTGGAGTTCGTGGATTTCTCCTATATTACTTCCGTGAAGTACTTAGACAAAGAAATCTTCGTAGATAGCAGTTGTGAGGAAGACGAATTTCCTGTTCTTCTGATGGATTGGATTGATGGTGAAACGATGGAAAGTTACATTGCCGAAAACTATCAGAACAATTATGCTATGGCTATGCTTTGCTATCGCTTCTGTAAAATGGCAGCATGGCTTCGCTCTCAGCCTTTTGCTCATGGTGATATTAAGCCAGACAACATCATGGTTCGTCCTGATGGAAATCTGACATTGATAGATTATGATGGTATGTTTGTTCCTGCGATGAAAGGACAGAAATCTCCTACAATTGGTACTAAGGACTTTTCTCATCCTTTGAGAACTGTCGATGATTTTGATGAAACCATTGACGACTTTGCTTTGGCAAGCATTGCTTTATCTTTGAAAGCTATATCCATGAATTCCACTTTATTAGATACATATGGTGCTTCTGATAGGCTTCTCTTCTCAGAAAGTGATTATCGCACCCCTTCAAGTAGCAAGGCTATATCTGCCTTGCAGGATTTAATGTGTGATAAGGATTTCTGTACACTTTACTCTCTTTTCATGCTCGCATTGGCAAGAAAGGATCTTTCTGCATGTTCTTGTAGATTGTTTATTGGTGAAAAACCTATCCTGTCTCAAACTATTGAAGACTCATCAACAGAAATAACAGAAGATGAGTTGAAAGAAGCTTTTATAGATGAATGGGGAGTGAAATATAGCAAAGATGGAAGAAAACTATTGAAAGCTCCCAAAGAACTAAGAGGGGGCTATTCTGTCAAAGAGGGTACAAGGATAATATGTAATCATGCATTTTTTTGGTGTAGCTCTCTGTCCAATATTGTTGTTCCTAATAGTGTGATTAGTATTGGGGATCGTGCATTTTCTTGTTGTAGTTCTCTGTCCAGCATAGTCATTCCTGATAGTGTAACTGATATTGGAAATGATGCAT